>Ga0209555_10000429_pt1 | contig 35806 bp, 36 predicted proteins | sample SaaInl85LU_5_DNA_FD_184643 | JGI IMG/M metagenome (GOLD analysis project Ga0209555, IMG submission 184643) | Marine microbial communities from expanding oxygen minimum zones in the Saanich Inlet - ESP_85LU_5_DNA (SPAdes) (version 2) | ecosystem: Environmental > Aquatic > Marine > Intertidal... | reverse complement strand
TTGGTTTTTCTTTAGCGCTCCCATGAATTGTGAATAGGACATGCCGTGCAGTCTTGCGCCTGCATTAATACGGGTAATCCAAAGGGCTCTAAAATTTCTCTTTTTGTTACGACGGTCGCGGTAAGCGTAAAGAAGGGCTTTCTCTACAGCGTTTTTAGCAACTGTCCATACATTTTTTCTTCTTCCGAAGTATCCTTTAGCTAGCTTAAGGACTTTTTTTCTACGTGCTCTTGAAGCAACTGAGTTTACTGATCTTGGCATACTAATTTGTTTTTGTAGTCGGCGTTCATTAAGAATCTTTCATTGGGCCGAACTCCATGGTTAATAAATCCCTTACTTATTTCAGACGTAATTGTTCCTTAATACTGTTAACGTCTGATTCATGCACTAGGGTACTGTGCGTGAGTTTAAGCTTACGCTTTTTTGATTTCTTAGTCAGGATGTGACTTTTGAAAGCGTGCTTTCTCTTGATTTTCCCAGAACCAGTCAGCTTAAAACGCTTCTTGGCACTAGATTTAGTTTTCATTTTTGGCATGATCCTATAATTTAATTACCCGCTACTTATTTTTTTGCCACTTTGGGAGCTATGAACATCGTCATACGCTTGCCTTCTAGTTGTGGCATTTGCTCTACTTTACCGAACTCTTCTAGCTCTTGTGCTAGTTTGAGTAGTAAAATTTCACCTTGGTCTTTATAGACAATCGATCGTCCTTTAAAGAAAACAAAAGCTTTCAGCTTTGCGCCTTCCTTTAAGAATTTTTCAGCATGTCTTTTCTTGAACTCAAAATCGTGTTCATCGGTTTGTGGACCGAATCTGATTTCTTTGATTACCACCTTAGTTGCATTCGCCTTGATTACTTTTTCTCGCTTCTTCTGTTCATAAAGAAACTTCTTGTAATCGATTATCTTACAGACCGGTGGGTCTGCTTTTGGAGAAATTTCAACAAGATCTAGTTCTAGATCTTCTGAAATAGTTAATGCTTTAGAAATAGGATATACACCTACTTCAACATTGTCTCCTACCAGGCGCACTTCTCTTGCAGTTATTTCCTGATTGATTTTGTGCGGATTCGAAATTTCTCTTCTACCCTGGGGTTTAGTCCGTTTTCTGCGTATTGCTATGGCGCTATAATTTTAGTTCAACTTCTATTTAAAAGATTTAAGCGTCTGCTTAATTTCTTCATTGATCATTTGGGCAAAGCTTTCGATATCCATCGATCCTAGGCTTTCACCACCGTGCCTTCTAACGCTGATTTGATTTGCATTTTCTTCTTGCTCACCAACTACAATCATTAAAGGCACTTTTTTCATCTCAGCCTCGCGAATTTTCTTTCCGACAGTTTCGTTACGGGCGTCGATAAGGCCGCGAATTTCGTGATTTTCTAGCGATTTTAAAACTTTTTCTCCATATTTTTCATGTTTCTCACTGATAGGCAGAACAATAGCTTGTACTGGGATTAACCATAAAGGGAAATTACCACCAGTATGCTCAAGTAGTAATGCGATGAAACGTTCGAGACTTCCGAAAGGGGCGCGGTGAATCATAACTGGACGATGGTTTTCATTATCGCTTCCCTTGTATTGTAAGTCGAATCGCTCTGGCAGGTTATAATCTACTTGAATTGTACCGAGTTGCCACTTGCGTCCTAAGGCATCTTTAATCATGAAATCGAGCTTTGGTCCGTAGAAGGCAGCTTCTCCTTCTTCGATGACATAATTAAGCCCTTTATTCTGAGCCGCAGTAATAATGGCTTGTTCTGCTTTTTCCCAGTTAGCAACCTCCCCGATGTATTTTTCTGGTTTTTGCAGATTTCTCACAGAAACCTGAGCGGTAAAGTCTTCGAATCCTAAAGATCCCAGAACGTAAAGGGTTAAGTCAATTACGTTTTCAAATTCACCGAGTAATTGTTCTTGAGTACAGAATATATGAGCGTCATCTTGAGTAAATCCTCGAACTCTTGTCAATCCGTGCAATTCTCCACTTTGTTCATAACGGTAAACGGTACCAAATTCGGCAAAACGCTTAGGGAGATCTTTGTAGCTCGAAGGGCTATGTTTATAGATTTCACAGTGATGAGGGCAGTTCATAGGCTTAAGTAAGAACTCTTCATCTTCTTTTGGAGTATGAATCGGTTGAAAGCTATCTTCACCGTATTTTGCGTAGTGTCCAGAAGTTACGTATAGTTCTTTTTGACCAATATGTGGTGTTACTACCATTTCGTATCCAGCCTCCTTTTGAGCCTTTTTTAAGAAGGTTTCTAAACGCTCGCGAAGTGCTGCGCCTTTAGGAAGCCACATTGGTAGTCCTTGCCCGACTTTTTGAGAAAATGTGAATAATTCTAATTCTTTACCGAGCTTTCTATGATCCCTTTTCCTAGCCTCTTCAAGACGTTCTAGGTGCTCGGTAAGCTCTTTTTGCTTTGGAAATGAAATTCCGTAAACCCTTGATAATTGAGGCTTGTTTTCGTCACCTCTCCAATAGGCTCCTGCAATACTTAGTAATTTGAAGGCTTTAATAAAACCGGTATTTGGGAGGTGTCCCCCTCGACATAAATCGGTAAAATCACTATGATCACAAAAGGTGATATCTCCGTCTGTAAGATTCTCAATAAGTTCTACTTTGAACGGATTGTCTTGAGTTTTATAAAAGTCAAGCGCATCAGCTTTTGAAACTGAACGCATTTTGAATTCGTGCTTTTCTCTAGCAATTTCAAGAGCTCTTTTTTCGATCGCTGCAAAATCCTTTTCGCTAATAGCGTGCTCTTTAAAATCAATGTCGTAATAAAAGCCTTGCTCGATCGCAGGACCAATGGTTAAGTTAACCCCTGGGTATAATTGTTCGATGGCCTGAGCCAGTAAGTGAGCACTTGAGTGCCAAAAGGCTTTTTTACCTTCATCATCATTCCAGGTGTATAAGGTAAGTGTACCATCGGTTTCTAGTGGGGTACTGGTCTCAATGGTTTTCTGATTGTAACTTGCGGATATAACATTTCTAGCAAGTCCTTCGCTTATTGATTGAGCTACTTGAAAAGGAGTGGTTCCTTTCGATACCTCTTTTACCGCGCCATCGGGTAGGGTTACCTTAATCATGTTTCTTACTCTAATTAGGTCGCAAAGATAGTTATAAGCCTTTGTCAGCCAAAGTCTAGTTAATGCTTAATTTTGTCTAATCAAAAGTACAGTAATGAATCTACACCTAAAGCGCTTGTTTCCTTATCTAGTGCTTATTTTTATTGGGTTTCCCGGTGTCTTTTATCGAAGAGGATGGCTGTTTGAAAGACTAAACGATTGGCATTCCCCTTTTTTAGATGGCTGGTTTACCACCATTACCTGGTTAGGTGATGCCACTTTTGCTGTGCTTATTCTGTTTTGGTTGTATTGGTTTAAAAATTATAAATGGGTATTTGCCTTTGTTTTTGGGTTTGTTCTACATGTAATTTTCGTTCATGTTTTTAAACAATGGATTGCACATGGATTTGAGAGACCATTTTTATATTATCAACAGATTGGATTAGAAAGTTCCTTTGATTGGATCGAGGGGGTATCTATTCGAAAATTGAATAGTTTTCCTTCGGGCCATACAGCTACGGCGTTTTTCTTTGCAAGTTTTCTTAGTCTATTAGCCAAAAGAGGACTTTATTTCTGGTTAGTTTTAGCTGTTATGGTTGGTGTTTCACGAGTTTACATTGGTCAACATTGGTTTATAGATATTTATATCGGAATGCTATTCGGTCTTTGGTCTACGTTACTTAGTTTGTATTGGGTAAATAGGTATCCAAGACCTTGGTTTGAAAAGCGGAGAAAGCAATGATTCAAATAGCATCCTTATTAAGAAAATATCCTTGGCTCATTTTCAGCCTAATTGCCTTTGTTGTCTTTATACAATTCAATTGGAGTTATCCTATTAATATTCTAGACGAAGCAAAAAACAGTGAGGCAGCTCGTGAAATGCTTGAAACGGGAAGATGGTTTTATCCGACCTTCAATGATATTATTCGAACGGATAAGCCACCGTTACACTATTTTTTCATGGCGTTAGGTTATCTTGTGTTTGGAGTTGGTCCTTTCGGAGCTCGATTCTTTTCTGCCGTATTTGGAGCATTAACCTTTTACCTTATTGTAAAGCAAACGGCGAAAGAACTCGGAGATAAGACTGCAATTTATGCGGGACTAACCTTTGTCAGTTCTTTGTTATTCGCCCATGAATTTCACATGGCGGTACCTGATCCTTATCTGATCTTCTCGGTGACCTGGGCAATCGTATCCTTTTATCGTTTTGAAAATGAGTTTTCCAAAATTCATTTATGGACCGCCTATATCGCTATTGGGCTAGGTCTATTGGCTAAGGGTCCCATTGCAGCAGTTATCGTACTCTTATCAGCGGCCCTGTATTTCACGCTCACTCATAGATGGTCTAAATTGTTCACCTACAAGCCTTTTACAGGAGTCTTTATTTCTTTAGCGATAGCTGCCCCATGGTATTATTTGGCACACATCGCTACTGAAGGTATTTTTACTGAAGGATTCTTTTTAGACCATAATCTTAACCGCTTCAGCGATCAAAAAGAGGGGCATGGTGGGCCTTGGATTATTACCCTACTACTGATTATTGCAGGTCTATTACCTTTCGGAGTTTGGCTCATTTCTGCTCTTATCAAGGCTTTTAGATTACGACAAGGTTCGAATTGGCTAACCCTCTGCTTCTCGGTCTCTATTGCAGTACTTAGCTTCTTCAGTTTTTCGAGTACTAAACTTCCAAATTATCCGATGCCTGCCTTCGGATTTATGACTGTGATCTTGGGTTTTTACTTTTCTGAGCTGGTTTCGAATCAGAACTTTAAAGCGTTTAAGATTGGTCTTTGGGTATTGACTTTACTGGGTACAGTGTTGGTGGTAGGTGCTTACCTTGGACTGGCTACTCACAGTAGTTTGTTTTTACATAAGAATCTTGCATTTTTCATCTTAATTCTACCAATTAGCAGTGTTCTTATCATTCTGACTTTAAAAGCAAGATCCCTGCATCAGTCATTAATACTTACCGCCCTTAGTTGGATGATTTTCGGATCGTTTTTATGGGGATATCTCTTCGGTCAAATAAGTCTTGAATCGCCGGTAGCTAAGGTCGCACCACATATCAATCGGTCATCTATTCAGACGGTGGTTTATCAGCGAATGGATCCAGCTTTTCCCATTCAACTGAAGCAAACCTTTAAAACAATTTATCAGCGAGAAGCACTGTTAAGTGATGATTCGTTTGATTATATTCTTACCAATACCAAGAATAACCAAGACCTTCAGTGGTTAGAGACTCATTTTGAAAAAGTAGTGGAGGCTCCTGCACTATTTGAGGATCATACTACTAGACTATATCAGCCAATCAAATAGGCCAGTAGCATACCGAGCAGAACCATTACGATTCTTGCAAAATTAAATCGATGCCCCTTTTCACTTTCAAAGAGAATGATTGCTCCTACATGAAGAAATATTCCTGCCGATAGCGCATTTAAGTAAGGGGTATAGGTAAGCATCCAATCCAAATTGGTAAAAAGACTGCCCAAGGGTGTGATCAATCCAAATAATAGGAGTGCCCCAAAGGCCTTAATCTTTGTAAGATTAGCTTTAAGAGCTAGGGTATACAAAATCATTGCAATAGGTACCTTATGCAGACTAACCGCGAGTAATAAGTGTTTTTCACCATCAAGCGGTATGCCTTCTACAAAGGCATGTACAAATAAGGCAGAGAATATAACGACAAAGCCAGAAAAGCCATCAGATTCATTAAGATGGGCGTGACCGTGTTCGGCACCTTTAGAAAAACTCTCTAAAATCATCTGAAGCAAAATACCCCCAAGAATAATTAATGAGATCAGTCGACGATTTAAACCCTGCTCAAACAAATTAGGTAATAGTTCAATAATTGTAATAGAGAGAAGGAACGCCCCACTAAAGCCTAATAGCAACTGTTTGAATTTTGATACTTTATTAGCACCGAATTCAGTGATTAATGCGCCAAGGATGACAGCGACTAGTGGAATACCTATGGTTAGTGTCATGGGGCAAAAATAGATTAATTTAGCACAGCATTTAACCAGTATAATGAACCAAGACACCTCTTTTTTAGCAAAGACCTTCTATGGCTTTGAGCCCCTTTTAGAAAAGGAATTGAGAAAGCTCGGAGCTAAAAATATTAAATCGATCAATCGCGCGGTCTCTTTTGAAGGAGATCTAGGGTTCTTGTACAAGGTGAATCTCTCGCTGAGAACAGCTCTAAGAATTTTAATGCCTATAGGATTTTTTCCTGTAAAAAATCAAACCGATTTGTATCGTGCAATCGATCGCATTGATTGGTCGAAGTGGTTTTCGGCAGATCAAAGTTTCATCATAGATGTGACTCTGTTTTCAGATCATTTTAATCACTCTCTTTTTGTTGCCCAAAAGGCTAAGGATGCTATTGTCGATCAATTCTCGAAGAAAGAAGGTAAGCGGCCTTCTGTAACCACTGAAAACCCTGATATACGCATTCAATTACATTTACAGGGAGATCAGTTGACGATTTCTCTTGATAGTTCAGGAAACTCTTTACATCAAAGAGGTTATCGCATCGAGACAAACATTGCTCCGATTAACGAGGTGTTGGCTGCCGGTATACTCCTTCATAGCGGATGGGAGGGTAAAACCTATTTCTACGACCCAATGTGTGGTAGTGGAACTTTAGCGATTGAGGCAGCAATGATCGCATGTAATATTCCACCCAGTTTGAATCGAGCTACTTTTTCATTTATGAATTGGAAGAATTTCGATGCTGAACTGTTTGAAGTAATTCGTAATTCTAGTCTATCTAAGGTCAGAGAATTTAGAGGACATATTTATGCTTCTGATAAGGCCCCAAGCGCAGTTCGAAAGGCACAAGAAAATATCGAAAAAGCTGGACTAGAAGAATATATCTCTGTAGTTCGTTCTGATTTCTTTTTTGCAGATCGTCCCTCAGATGTTCCGTTGCATGTTGTTTTCAACCCGCCCTATGGTGAACGACTTTCAATTGATGCAGACGTCTTTTATGGTAAAATAGGAGACACCTTGAAAAAGGAATATCAGGGATGTGAGGCATGGTTTATTACAGCCAACATAGAGGCTTTAAAAAGTGTAGGTCTTCGACCTTCGAGAAAGATCAAAATGTTCAATGGAAAGTTAGAGTCGCGTCTAGTCAACTATGAGCTTTATGAGGGCTCGAGAAAGGCCTCTAAAGCTTAACGATTTTTCTTTATAGGCAAGTAATAGCTTAGACCGTAGTTGTAGCTAAATCCAAATCTGGCTCCATCTGTAACTCGATTAAATCCAGGGATCCAAAGATTATCGAAGTTTTCAGGTTCTTTTTGGCCGACCAAAAACCCCATCCGAAAGCTTCCCCCCAAATAAAGTTGTTTGGTGAGATGAGTTTTAAATCCGAGAACTCCCTCGAGATAACTCGCTGAAAGACCATTATGAGAAGGCCCTTCAAGACGAAAGTTGGGGAATTCACCATAACGCTGAACCCATGCTGTATCGTAGAAATTTGTAGTTCCTTGATTAATATCAAAAGAGGAAATGACATACCTTGCACCTGCAGTGATTTGGTTTCTCTCTCCTGGTTTTCTTTGATAAATCTCCCAGTCTACCCCTAGTTTGAGATATTCTCCTGAAACTTGATAGCTATATAAAAGATTCGTATCGATAGCCTCATTGGTATTGAAAGTTTCTGATCCGATTTCAACAGCAATTTTTGTTTTGTCTTTTAAGGTTAAATCACCAAAAATCTCAAAACCGGTGTAGTCTTTCTGAAGTTCAGAGCGAACTAATTTCGATAGATCAATCCCGGCTCTAATCCCATACTCTTTTTGCGCATAAATCGAACCAGATGTAAGGATGATCATCCAAACAACAGCATTTTTGCTAATGTAAGATAGCCACATGCTCATCATTGTTAGAATTGATTTCTGGGTTATTTACAATGACCTCACTAATCCAATTATTGGTTGAAGAAGTACTTAAATCTATATAGCTGCGAATGTAACCACAGGCTCTTGAGACGTAAGTGGCCTTTGGGGTATAGCCAAAGGTCAACGTATCATTCGTATTAATTGTAATACCATTCACCTCGGTTCTTTTTTGTAAGATCAAGTCGTAGCTGGTTTCACTTGTGGGTAGCACGAGCGCAATTGCTGCAACCGTGGTGTTGTCATAGTTTTGAATAATATCACCATTTAAATCTATAAGACTAAATCCAGATACCGATTTAGCTGTACTGCCATCCTCGGCACTGTAGAAAACTAGATTTACATAAACGGAATCGTTTTCAACGCATACATCGTCCTTTTCACAGCTCAAGTTTATAAGCAGTGCAGCAAGAGCAAGGATGTAAGTCTTTAATTTCATTCTATGTTTTTAATCAACAACACTACATTTTCAATGTGGTGCGTTTGAGGAAACAAATCTACTGCTCTTGAACGAACTACGCGATACTGCTCAGATAGGAGTTTTAAATCTCTTGCTTGGGTTGCTGAGTTACAACTTACATAGACAATCTTTTCTGGAGCAAGTTTTAATAGTTGAGCTACAACTTCGCCATGCATTCCATCTCTTGGGGGGTCAGTGATGACAATATCTGCTTTGCCGTGCCTTTCGACGAATTCATCGTTAAACACATTTTTCATGTCTCCAACCTCAAAAGTTACATTGTTGATTTTATTAATTACTGCGTTTTCGTTGGCTTTTTCAATAGCCTCAGGAATGGCTTCAACCCCCACCACATGTTTGGCTTTTTGAGCAATAAATTGAGCAATGGTACCTGTACCTGTATAAAGGTCATATACGAGTTCATCACCTCTGAGATCTGCAAAATCACGAGCTACTTCATATAATCGAAGTGCTTGTGAACTATTGGTCTGATAAAATGACTTTGCGTCTATCTTAAATCTCAATGATTCCATAGTCTCCTCAATGTGATCTTTACCTTGAAAGACAATAATTTCTTGATCGTAGAGCGTATCATTGCCTTTTTGATTGATTACGTAAAGAAGCGATGTGATTTCAGGAAATTGATTAGCAATCGCCGAAAGATAGCGTTCTATCTGATTTTTAGAAGCTTCATAAAATTGAACAAGAACCATTAAATCACCAGCCAGGGTATTTCGAATCATCAAGGTGCGAAGAGCTCCGCTGCGGTTACGTGGATTGAAAAATTCAAGTTCTTGACGAATCCCTTCTTCCTTGCAAAAGTTGCGTATACGATCAGAAGGTTCTCCTTGTAGGTAGCAATGATTGAGATCGATGATTTTATCCCACATACCCGGTTTATGAAAACCTAGACCTCTACGATCAAAAATCTCCCCACTTTCAATTTCTTCTTTTTCAATCCATCGGCTATCTGAAAATGAGAATTCCATTTTGTTGCGATAATGATAGATGGTCTCAGAGGCTAAAATAGGCTCGATTTGTTCTGGAGTAATTTCTCCAATTCGTTTGAGATTTTCTAGGACCTCATTTTGTTTGTAGGTCAACTGCTGATCATATTGAAGGTGTTGCCACTTACAACCTCCACACCTGGTGAAATGTTCACATCTGGGTTCAACTCGATATTCAGATTCGCTTTTAATTGCAATGGCTTCAGCTTCGATATAATTTTTTCTCTTCTTAATTACAAGTGCATCAACAACATCACCGGGGGCCACGTATGGAATAAATACAACACGTCCTTCTTCAGTTTTCCCAATTGCCTTTCCTTTAGCTCCTAGGGTTTGAATTTTCAAGTCCTCTAGAACTCTCTGTGCTTTTCTGCTCATAACTACAAAGGTAATTGGTTATGCGAATTGTATTGCCGAACTTTGAAGAGCATTAAAAAATTAAGTATGATTAATTTGATTCGCAGCTCTGAAGAAGCTATTGCTTTAGAAAATAAATATGGAGCCCATAATTATCATCCGCTTCCTGTGGTTTTGGCTAAAGGTGAGGGAGTTTATTTGTGGGATATTGAGGGTAAAAAGTATTTCGACTTTTTATCAGCTTATTCAGCGGTGAATCAAGGACACTGTCATCCTTATATTATTAGTGCACTCACAGAGCAATCGAAACAATTGACGCTTACCTCACGAGCTTTTTACAACGATCAGCTAGGTCGGATGGAAAAATACTTAACAGAAACCTTTCATTTCGACAAGGTTCTCCCTATGAATACAGGAGCCGAGGCTGTCGAGACTGCATTAAAGATCGCAAGGCGTTGGGCCTACAAGGTGAAGGGTTTACCTGAAGACCAGGCTCAAATTGTTGTTTGTGACCAAAATTTTCACGGAAGAACAACCACTATCATATCGTTTTCATCGGATGAAACAGCTCGCCAGGGTTTCGGACCTTATACGAGCGGTTTTATTAAAATACCTTACAACGATGCGGATGCTTTAGAAGAAGTACTTAAGGAGCATTCTAACATTGCAGGGTTTTTAGTAGAACCTATCCAAGGCGAAGCAGGGGTTATGGTACCTGATGAAGGATACCTTGCTAAGGTTTCAGCCTTGTGTAAGGAATACGGCGTACTGCTTCTGGCAGATGAAGTTCAAACAGGTATCGCTAGAACGGGTAGACTTTTAGCTACTTGTGGTAACTGCCAATGCGCTGATAAGCATTGTAGTGGTAATCCTGAGATAAAACCTGATATTCTTATTCTTGGAAAAGCCATTTCAGGTGGGGTATACCCGATATCAGCGGTTTTAGCTAATGACGACGTAATGCAAGTAATTACTCCAGGCTCACATGGTAGCACCTTTGGTGGCAACCCAGTAGCTGCTGCGGTTAGCATAGCCGCATTAGAGGTGGTAAGGAATGAACGTTTAGCAGAAAACGCATTTCAGTTAGGTGAATACTTTAGAAATGAACTACGCTCAAAATTAGTTGACTGTAACCTAGTAACTTTAGTTCGTGGGAAAGGGCTTCTCAATGCAATTGTTATCAACGACACAGAAGAGAGTGAAACGGCTTGGAATCTTTGTCTAGCGCTTCGAGATAATGGCTTATTGGCCAAGCCTACCCATGGTAATATTATTCGGTTTGCTCCTCCGCTAGTTATGACTAAAGAGCAGATCGATGAGTGTATTGAAATTATTGTTAGATCTGTAGTTGAGTTCGAAGTTTCTGTTAACGCTTAAAAGCGGTCACTTTTTGAATGTAAACGTTTTGTAATGGCCAATCGCCCTTATCAACTTCTACGGCGTTGATTTTATCAACGACCTCAATACCTTCAATTACTTCTCCAAACGCGGTGTAGTTACCGTCTAAGTGATAGGAACCAGGCTTGGTAACCACGATAAAAAATTCGAAAGGAGAGGCGAGTTTATGAGGGTTATCTATATCACTACTGGGCATAGAAATTACTCCCCGGTGATGTGGGTGGTTTTTGTCGGTATCAGGTGGTAATAGATACTTACCAATGGCTTTACGTTTCTTCGGCAACTCTGCAGTATCTGCATTCCCTCCTTGAATGATGAAGTTTTTTACCACCCGGTGAAACATGGTGTTGTCAAAGTATCCTTTCTGAGCAAGGTATACTGCGTTCGCTCGGTGATAAGGAACATCTTGGTATAGACGAACAGTGAAACTGCCAAAACTAGTTTCAAAGGTAAGATGATCTTCCTCTAATGTCTTTTCGTACTCGAAGAAAAAAGGAATAGCATTTTCTTCAGTTAGAATAAATGAATCAGGCGCAGGTTCTTTCTCTGTCTTAACAGATGCCTTTGATTCTTTTAAAATTGGGGTAGTGGTCGGGTTAGAATTATTTTTTTTCTCGGGGTTATTACAGGAAAAAAACAATAAAAATGCGCTAAGACAGAGGGCGTTCTTCATTTCATTCGTTTTTTCAAAGATAAAACATCTAAAAGCTTTTGTACTTTAGCCGCCGCTATGCCGTTACTTAAACGAAATCCATTTGGTCACTTACTCTTCTTAAAGAGACTTCTTATTCTATTTGCCGGATTTGCGACTCATGCTCGTTATAAGCGATTTAACACTCTTCAAATTGAAGGGTCTGATATTCTTAGAAATTTACCAGGTAAGAAAGTGCTTTTCGTAAGTAACCACCAGACGTATTTTGCAGACGTGGTTGCTATGTTTCACGTATTCAATGCGAGTCTTCAAGGTAGAGAAGATTCGATAAAAAATGCGTCATACCTCTTGAAGCCAAAACTGAATTTATACTACATCGCTGCCAAAGAGACAATGAATGACAGTCTACTTGCAAAGATTTTAGCCTATGCCGGTTCGATCAGTATTGAGCGTACCTGGAGAGCAGGGGGAAAAGAGGTAAATCGTCAAGTTAAATTCAGCGATATTTCTAATATAGGTAAGGCGCTGGATGACGGATGGGTTATTACCTTCCCACAAGGTACTACCCGCCCATGGAAGCCCATTAGAAAGGGTACGGCTCACATTATTAAAACGTTTCAACCTATCGTTGTTCCGATCGTCATTGACGGATTTAGAAGATCATTCGATCGAAAAGGTATTTATATCAAAAAGAAAGGGATCCTACAATCGATGGTGATTAAAGACCCCTTAGAAATTGATTACGAAAACGAATCGGTCGATTCGATTATTGAGAAGTTAGAGTATGCTATTGAACAACACCCTTCGTTCTTAAAGGTGATCCCCGAAGAAGAACTTCTAGCCTATAACGAAGATCACAAGAAGAGAGAGTTTCCTTTTAATTTCGGTAGTCAAGAGCAGGAGGACGATTCCCAAGAAGAGGACGATAATTAAAATCTGCTCCTCTACGTTCTTCAAATTCAGCTCTTGCCTTAGCAATAATCTTCGGATTTTTAAACAGCTTAGCTCCACTTAGCGCTAAAGTTTTGGCTGCTACCTCCATACCTTTTAATCCAATACTAGTTCCGCCTGCAGCAACTGCTTGCCATGAATGTGCTGAAGTACCCGGAACCCATGTGGCGGTTCCAAAACCTACCGTAGGAACGACAAAACTTACGTCACCCACATCCGTTGATCCGTATGCTCTAGAAGCTTCTTGGTAGGGAGCAACCTCTTTTGTAACATGCTCGTCTAGCGTACGATTTAAACTCTCAGAGATCTGCTCTGCAAAAGCACGTTCTTCTGCTGAGTAAGTGTATCCGCCTACAATTGATAAGCTTTCATGTACGAGGGTTTGCAATGTTTGATTGGGTAAAAGTTCGTGAACTCCATTTACAACTTCATAGCTCATGGTAGTCTCTGTTCCTTTTGCAGCTCCTTCTGCAGCCAGAACGATGCGATCGAATACATTGCGCACCACCTCTCTAGAGGGGTGTCTTGAATAGTAATAGACTTCTGCGAAGTCAGGAACCACATTTGGAGCCTTTCCTCCGTCAGTGATTACATAGTGAATTCGTGTTTCTTGAGGGACATGCTCACGCATCATATTTACCATGTAATTCATGGCTTCAACAGCGTCAAGCGCAGAACGACCTCTTTCTGGGGCTCCGGCTGCGTGCGCTGAAACTCCGTTAAATCTAAATTTCCCAGAAATATTCGCTAGCGCAGCAGCTTCGTTTGCTTGGTTAGCTGCTCCAGGATGCCAGTGTAATACCACATCAACGTCGTCGAAAAGCCCAGCACGTGACATATAAACCTTTGCTCCACCTCCTTCTTCTGCAGGGGTTCCATAGAATCGAATACGACCTTCTGTTTTTGTTTTTATGAGCCAATCTTTGAGAGCAACCGCAGCAGCAAGCGATGCGGTTCCAAATAAATGGTGACCACATCCGTGTCCTCCAATAGCATTAGCACTTTCTTTAAAGGGTACTGCTTTCTGAGAAAGACCAGGAAGCGCGTCAAACTCACCAAGAATACCTATCATAGGGCCATCCGTTCCATATTCAGCAACGAAGGCGGTAGGGATTTCAGCTACACCAGTAGTAATAGAGAAGCCTTCGCTTTCTAATCGTGTCTTAAGTAGATTGCTTGATTGATATTCTTGGTAACCCATTTCAGCTAAGTCCCAAATTTCAAGAGCAATTGTTTTATAGTCACTCAAATTGGTATCTATGGATTCAAAAACCTGAGAAGTCTTTTGTGAAAAAGCAAAACCGCTCAGTAGAAGTGTTGCGACTGTAAGTTTAAGTTTTGTCATGTGTTAAGGTTTAATCGAGTTTAAGGTAGTGAGAAATTTCAGGTTTAAAAATCAGAACGAGGATGAAGTTTTTCTATCGTATCCCGAAGTTTTTCAACCGAACTATGTAGGTATATCTCGGTGGTCGTTATGCTTTCATGACCCAACATCAATTGAATGGCGCGCAAATCAGCTCCGTTTTCTAACAGATGAGTAGCAAAGCAATGTCTGAAGGTATGCGGACTAATCTCTTTTTTAATTCTCGTTTTTTCTACAATTTGTTTGGTTAGGGTAAAAATCATGGCTCGTGTGAGCGATTTTCCCCGTCGGTTTAAGAATAAAACATCCTCGTATAGGGGTTGAGGTTGATATTCTGATGCACGATTTTCAAGATATCCCTCTAATCGTCTTATCGAGTAAGTGCCTATAGGTACTAATCGTGTTTTCTGTCCCTTTCCGATTACTCGAATGAATCCTTCACTTAAAAATAAGTCAGAGAGGCGTAATTGAAGAATTTCGGATACTCGAAGACCACAAGCATAGAGCATTTCGAAAATGGCGAGATTGCGACTACCCTGTGGGTGAGACAAGTCAATGGTACTCAAGAACTCCTGAACTTCATTTTTGGTTAAGAAGACCGGGATTTTTTTTGAAAGTTTAGGAGCCTCAATTTGTTCAGAAGGATTTACTTCGAGATATTTTTCGGCTGTTAAGTAACTGAAAAAGCCTTTCATTGAGGATACTAATCGAGCTAGCGATCTCGCGCTTAAATCAATTGAGAGTGATCCTATCGATGCTCTTAAATTCTCTAATTGTGTTAAAGTGGGCCGATCAACCCCGTTGCTTATAAGGGCTTTTTTTAGTCTATTTAAATCGTAGGTGTAGCTACTTATCGTGGCTTTACTAGAACCCCTTTCTAATTTTAAATAGTTGATGTATTCTGCTATGGCCTGTTCCCAGTTCACGAAAACCTTCTATTTTAGCGTTATGAAGATAGCAGTTATAAATGGTCCAAACCTAAACTTATTAGGTAAAAGAGAGCCCGAAATTTACGGCTCGACAACCTTTGTGGATTACTTTAAAGAGCTTCAGTCAAGCTATGATGGCCACGAACTGATCTATTTTCAATCTAACATCGAAGGAGAACTTATCGATAAGCTTCATGAATGTGGGTTTGATTACGACGGTATTGTGCTTAATGCCGGCGCCTACACCCACACCTCAGTGGGCCTAGGTGATGCCGTTGCAGGAATCCAAACCCCAGTAATCGAAGTGCACATTTCAAACACTTATGCACGAGAGCCCTTCAGACACCAGTCTTTTATTGCTGCAAAAGCAGCCGGAATAATTATCGGATGCGGACTAGATAGCTATCGTCTCGCCATTGAGTCGATTCTTTCTAGAGGTGAATAACCTCGTCATATGCTGCAGCAACGGCTTCCATCACCGCTTCACTCATCGTTGGGTGAGGGTGAACAGCTTTAAGGATTTCATGCCCCGTAGTCTCTAGCTTTCTTGCTACAACTGCCTCAGCAATCATATCCGTTACCCCAGCACCAATCATATGACAGCCTAACCATTCTCCATACTTCGCATCAAAAATGACTTTTACGAATCCGTCAGAGTTACCGCTGGCTTTTGCTTTACCACTTGCAGAGAAAGGGAATTTACCTACTTTGATATCATACCCTTTTTCTTTGGCCTGCTTCTCTGTCATACCAACAGAGGCAATCTCTGGGCTACAATAGGTACAACCAGGTATATTACCGTAGTCGATCGGTTCAACGCGCATACCTGCTATTTTCTCTACACAAAGAATTCCTTCGGCAGAAGCAACGTGAGCTAATGCTTGCCCGGGAGTTACATCACCAATAGCGTAGTAACCTGGTATGTTGGTTTGGTAGTATTCATTCACTAATATCTTGTCGCGGTCTGTAATGATACCTACCTCCTCAAGGCCAATATTTTCAATATTTGATTTGATACCCACAGCAGAAAGTACAATGTCTGCTTCGATAATTTGTTCTCCTTTTGCAGTTTTAACGGTTGCCTTAACTCCTTCACCACTGGTGTCTACTGAAGTAACTTCTGCAGAGATTAAGATGTTGATTCCAGCTTTCTTAAAACTGCGCTCTAGCTGTTTTGAAATCTCTTCGTCTTCAATAGGTACAATATTTGGCTGGTATTCAACCACAGTTACCTCTGTACCCATGCTGTTGTAGAAGTATGCAAATTCTATTCCGATAGCTCCGCTACCTACTACAACTAGTTTTTTTGGTTGTGACTTTAAAGTCATCGCTTCGCGGTATCCGATCACCTTTACACCATCCTGAGGCAGGCTAGGCAATTCACGGCTGCGGGCTCCGGTCGCTATGACAATGTTTGTAGCAGAGATGGTGGATACTTTATCAGCGCTGGTAACCTTTACCTGTTTGCCTGGAAGTAAATTCCCGTAACCATTAATTACCTCGATGTTGTTCTTTTTCATCAGAAACTGAACTCCTTTACTCATCGATTCTGCCACTCCACGGGATCTCCCGATTACCTTATCGAAATCATAAGAAACGTTTTCTGCAGAAAGACCGTAATCTGATGCGTGATTTAAGTATTCAAAAACTTGAGCTGATTTAAGTAGTGCTTTGGTAGGGATACATCCCCAATTCAAACAAACACCTCCGAGGTTTTCTTTCTCAACGATAGCTGTTTTAAGTCCTAACTGAGAGGCGCGTATTGCTGTAACGTAACCTCCTGGTCCACTTCCTAATACAATCAGATCAAAATTTTGCATGGTAAAAGCCGTTTTTAATTGGCCTCAAAAGTAAGGAATAACTCTAAATTATCGGCCTAAGAATTAGGTTTAAACTCGAGACAGATCGAGTTGATGCAGTATCGCTTTCCTGTAGTTTCTGCAGGGCCATCTTCGAAGATGTGCCCTAAGTGACTATCACAATTTGAACAGCGCGTCTCGACTCTAATCATACCAAAGCTTGTGTCTCTGAGATAGCTAATTGCCCCGGCCTCTGCAGTATCGAAAGCTGGCCAACCACACCCACTATGAAATTTATGAGTTGATTTGAATAGGAGTGTTCCGCAAGCTCTGCAATGATAATCGCCCTCTTCAAAAGAGTCGGTGTATAACCCTGTGAAAGGTGCTTCGGTGCCTCCTTTTCTCATTACATGAAAGGCTTTGTCCCCTAATTTTTCCCTCCACTCATTCTCATCTAGATTATTTTTCATCAGGAACAAACTTTAATGCCACCCCATTAATACAATGTCTAAGCCCTGTGGTTGCTCTGGGGCCGTCTTCGAAAACGTGACCTAGGTGGCTACCGCAATTCGCACAGCGTTCTTCAGTTCGGGCCACACCAATTTCGTAGTCTACCGCGTAGAAAATAGCTTTCTCCGAAAGCGGCCTGTCAAAAGAGGGCCATCCACTTCCTGAGTCATACTTATTTTCAGAACGAAATAGAGGTGCATCGCAACCCGCGCAGCGATAAATCCCTTTTCGTTTTTCATCATTCAATGCACTGCTAAATGCATATTCGGTACCTGATCTTCTAAGAACATAGTACTCCATGCCGTTTAGTTGTTCTTTCCATTCCTTATCTGTTTTCACGATAGGAAAAACGGGTTGTTTTTCATTTTCTTGACTGAAGGTGAAGAAACAACAGGCAAAAAATAGGAGAGAAAAGTAGTAATTTTTCATAGCGTGTTTTGATGCTAAGTTACTACCTATAGCCTTGAATTGCTAACGTTTAGTTCGAGCTGAAGTAGTCGAAATCAAATTCAGATAATTCTTCAAGATGCGGAAGCAAATCTCCATATTGTGCAGGAATTACGGCAATCTTGAAGACTTGGTTTTCACGATCTGCAGTTGTAGTTAATTCGAGATCATAATCTGCTTGTATAAAGAGTCTGATATCCTTGTACGTATGATCGAAATTGTATTGCAATAAGCCTTCGTTAGTTAGCAAAGTTTGTGGGAGGGCTCTCCAAACATTTATTGGACCACTCGAATCACTGATCGTTTCGTACGAGAGGTAAACCATAATTAGATCAGCTTCATAAACAACCCAGTCTGAAGGAAAGTTGAGCAATACCTCATAATTATTCGACGCAGTAAAGTCAACTGAAACTTCCATAACGTTACTAAAAACAGATATTCCTTCTGGACCTTGTGGGCCGATGGGACCTTCTGGACCATTACAAGATGCAAGTAGAACAAGAGTTAGTAGACTGAATAAAACTGCTTTTTTCATAGAGTTGTCTTTTACTTACTTTGTTTTCAAAATTCGGGCCAAACCTTAATTTTTAAAAAAGTGTTGTACATTTTGAGGCGCAAAAACAATCGAAATGAAGAGAATCGAGTTAGAGAAGGGATCGAAGAAAATGTTGAATGCTTGGGCTTTCTATGACTGGGCGAATTCAGTGTATAGTTTGGTTATTTCTTCGGCAGTTTTCCCCATTTTTTACGGCGCTTTATTTCGTCTTTATGATGTAGAAACGGTTCGTGTTTTTGGTCTTGATTTAGAAAGAGGTGTACTTATTTCTTACGTAAGTTCAGCTGCTTTCGTGGTGATTGCTTTAGCCACACCAATGGTGTCGGGAATTGCAGATTACTTAGGAAATAAACGGTTTTTTCTAAAATTCTTTTGTTATCTCGGAGCCTTGTCTTGTATCGGTTTGTATTGGTTCTCTCTAGATTACATCTACTTAAGCCTACTTTTTTATTTCGGAGGACTGGTTGGTAGTTGGATGAGTATTGCCATCTATAATTCTTATTTACCGGATGTCGCCCATAAAGAACAGCAGGATCGAATAAGTGCTAAAGGATTTTCTATGGGTTACGCAGGTAGTGTTCTATTGCTGGTGGTCAATCTAGCGATGGTGATGAAGCCCGATTTGTTCGGAATCGAAGGTTCTCCTGATCAACCTGCGGAGATGATTGCTATGCGTTACTCCTTTATTACTGTTGGTCTATGGTGGATGCTTTTCAGTCAATACACCTTTTGGTATATGCCTAAAGGGAATAAAAAGGAGGGGAGTCGTAAGGAGATTTTTCTTGGAGGATTTAATGAATTAAAGAAAGTAAGAGCGGAGATCAAAGAACTCAGTTTTTTAAAGAAGTATTTAGTCGCCTTCTTTATTTATAGCATGGCTGTTCAAACAATTCTATTGATTGCAGCCTATTTCGGAGAGCAAGAAATTAATTGGGGAGGAGATACTGAACGAACTGTTGGCCTGATAGTTAGTATCCTACTCATTCAATTGGTAGCGATTGTAGGTTCGGTAATTACGGGAAGATTGGCAGAACGCTACAATAATATCAGCCTACTGGTGGTAATCAACGCCATTTGGATGCTCCTGTGTATTTATGCTTTTTTTGTTGAAACGCCGAATGAATTTTATATCGCTGCAGGTTTTGTAGGTTTAGTGATGGGTAGTATTCAGACTTTGTCTCGCTCGACCTATTCTCAAAATCTACCTAATACAGAAGATACCACCTCGTACTTTAGTTTTTACGAGGTGGCTGAGAAAATTGGGATTGTTATTGGTACCTTCTTATATGGTTATATTGCCCAGGTAACAGGAAGTATGCGCAGTGCAGCGCTATTCCTTGGTGTATTTTTTCTGATCGGAGCCATTTTACTCCGAAGACTTCGAAAGGGGATTCCGAACCCTTAATTTGCGCGAATCTTACCAGATCCAGCTATATCTTGAGAGATTTTAGTCGGATTTCCTTTGTAACTCACATCTCCTGAACCTGCAATACTCACATCTAAGCTTTTAGTTGCATGAACTTTTGCGTCACCAGAGCCTGCAATGCGAACCTTAACATCATTAACTTTAATTGTATCCGCCATAACACTGCCAGAGCCTGCAATGGATACTTTTAAGGCTTCTGCAGTTCCTGTCGCGTAAATATTTCCAGAGCCTGAGATAGAACAATCTAACGTTTCAGCATTAGCTTCGATATGGAGGTCTCCTGATCCTGAGATGGCAAGTTTAAGATCGTCGCTTTCAGGAATACTTCCTTTCACAGAACCAGATCCTGAAATACTTAATTCATTAATATCTTGAACAGGTATTTCTACATAGATTTTACCTTTAATAGAATTCCATGACCCCCAGAACCTAGTGTTTTCTAAACCGATATAGAGTGTATTATTTTTAATTTTATAGGTCACTTTTTCTAGTTCTTTTTCATCACCTTCGAAACTGATGCTTCCTTCTTGCCCTTTGATTAGTGTAACCTCAAAGGGGCCTGAGATTTGAATGGCATCATAAGCTCCCGTATCTTTGGTCATTTCATTCTGAGCTTGTAGTTGGAAACTCAACAAAGCAATAATTGCAAAACTTAATTTTGAGAATATTTTCATAGTGTATGTGGTTTATTTGATGACGATAAACGTTTTTAAATGTTACAAGCAACACTTGGCATAGGAATTGAACCTTTATTCATTGAACTTTAAAATCACCGCTCAATACCAATTTTATGTATTGAACGCTGACATATTGACCTAAATCTATTTAATGGATTCAAAATTATATATCGGTATTGACAATTTGTCCGCTTCTGCAATCGAAGATGATGCAGAATTAATTCCACTACTCACTCCTGAAGATGAGGAGGAGATGAATAAAGAGGATGTACCAGAACAGCTGCCTATTCTTCCGCTTAGAAATACCGTTTTATTTCCTGGAGTTGTAGTTCCAGTCACCGCAGGTCGAGATACCTCTATTGCCTTGATTAAAGCTGCTAATCAAGGGTCCAAAACTATCGGAGTAGTTGGGCAACGCGATGCAGCAGTTGAGAATCCGAGTATTGAAGACCTATATCCGATAGGTACTGTTGCTAAAATTCTTCGCGTATTGCAGATGCCTGATGGTAATACCACGATTATTATACAGGGCAAAAAACGCTTTCACCTTTCAGAAATGGTGCAAACTGAACCCTTTCTAGTGGCAAAAGTCTCAGAATTAGTCGAAGTTCGCCCAAACGCTAATGATGCTGAGTTCACAGCAATAGTTGACGGAATCAAGGAACTCGCCTTAAAAATCATTAAGGTGAACCCTAATCTTCCCAGTGAAGCTTCATTCGCGATTCAGAATATTCAAAGCGGATCTTTCTTAATCAATTTTGTTTCTTCTAATCTGAATTTAACTGTAACTGAAAAGCAAGAATTGCTTGAATTAGGAGATTTGAAAGAGCGGGCGTTACGCACCTTAAAGCTGATGAATTTAGAGCATCAACGATTAGAACTCAAGAATGATATTCAATCAAAAGTTCGTTCTGATCTTGATCAACAGCAACGCGAGTATTTCTTGCAACAGCAAATGCGAACGATTCAGGAGGAGCTTGGTGGTGTTTCTTACGAGCAAGAAATTGCTCAAATGAGAGAAACGGCAAAGACCAAGGTCTGGAGTGCTGAAATTGCTAACCATTTCGAGAAAGAAGTCTCTAAGTTGCAACGAATGAATCCGCAAGTAGCAGAATACACCATTCAACGAAATTATCTAGAACTCCTTCTCGACCTACCGTTTAATATTTTTTCAGAAGATGCCATTGATCTTAAGGTTGCTCACGAAATTCTAGATCGGGACCATTATGGTTTGCAAGAGGTAAAGCGTCGTATTATAGAGCATCTAGCAGTTCTGAAGTTACGAGGAGATATGAAATCTCCAATTCTCTGTTTATACGGGCCTCCTGGTGTGGGTAAAACCTCACTAGGAAAATCGATTGCTGAAGCTATGGACAGAAAATACGTTAGAATGTCTCTGGGAGGTTTGCGTGATGAAGCCGAAATACGAGGGCACCGCAAAACGTATATTGGTGCTATGCCGGGTCGGATTATTGGTCAAATTAAAAAAGCAGAAACCTCAAACCCAGTTTTTGTTTTAGATGAGATTGATAAAGTGAGCTACAGTTCTCAAGGAGATCCTTCATCAGCTCTATTAGAGGTTTTAGACCCTGAGCAAAATGATAGTTTTTATGACAACTTTTTAGAAATCGGTTACGATCTCTCTAAAGTGTTGTTTATCGCTACGGCAAATAATATAGGAGAAATCCAGCCCGCATTACGTGACCGAATGGAACTTATTGAGGTTAGTGGGTACACCACTGAGGAGAAGATTCAAATTGCGAAGAAATATCTGCTTCCTAAGCAGTTAAAGGAGCATGGCCTAGAGAAAAAGCACTTGAAATTAAGCGATAAACTGGTTCGAGTTATCGTAGAAGAGTATACTCGAGAATCAGGAGTTAGAGGCTTAGAAAAACAGATCGCCAAACTCGTTCGATATATTGCAAAATCGGTTGCGATGGAGATCGATTATGCTGTAAGTCCTTCTTTGGAAGAACTTTATGAGATTATGGGTTCTAAAAGATATATGAATGATTTGAGTGAGTCTAATGCTATCCCAGGAGTAGTTACCGGTCTAGCTTGGACTTCAGTAGGGGGGGCCATTCTTTTCATCGAAGCTAGTCTTTCAAAAGGTAAAGGGACGCTTACCATTACCGGTAATCTGGGGAACGTAATGAAAGAGTCGGCAAGTATCGCTCTGGCATTTATCCGATCTCATCATGATGAACTTGGAATCCCCATGGAAAAAATTGAGGATACAAATATTCATATACATGTACCTGAAGGCGCCACACCGAAAGATGGACCTTCAGCTGGGGTAACGATGCTTACGGCACTTGTTTCGGCGTTTACTTCTCGAAAGGTTAAAGCAAATCTTGCGATGAGTGGAGAAATAACATTGCGCGGTAAAGTATTGCCAGTTGGAGGTATTAAAGAGAAGCTCTTGGCCGCTAAACGCTCAGGTATTAAACAAATCATTCTTTCAGAACAGAATAAAAAAGATGTTGAAGCTATTGAGCCAGAATATCTTAAGGGTGTTAAATTTACCTACGTTTCACGAATGAGTCAGGTGATCGACGAATCACTTCTCAAACAAAAGGGAAGTAATACGCTTTAAACGCATGTCAGAAAGAATCCAAATAGCTATTGATGGTCATTCTTCAACCGGTAAATCTACTCTTGCTAAAGCTCTTGCAAAGCATCTGGGTATTTTATACTTAGATTCAGGTGCGATGTATAGAGCAGTAGCCTTGTATCAAATGAAACATAACCTAAATGATCAAGAACTTATTGAGCAACTAGATAGAGTCGAGGTTAGTTTCAATGCTCAAAACGCAATCTGCCTTAATGGAGTGGCAGTTGAAAATGAAATACGCAAGATGGAGGTGTCTAATAAGGTGAGCGGGGTGGCTCAGATACCCGAAGTTCGAAGAAAGCTTGTAGAGCTTCAGCAAAAAGTACCCCAGTCGGTGGTTATGGATGGCAGAGATATTGGTACTGTGGTATTTCCTTCAGCTCGACTGAAGTTATTCATGACTGCGCGCACAGAGATTAGGGCTCAAAGAAGATATAATGAGCTGATTGCTAAAGGTGATAAAGTTAGTCTAGAAGAAGTGCTTGAGAATCTGAAATCAAGAGATTTTCAAGATGAAAACCGGGATACTGATCCGCTTCGTGCAGCAGCGGATGCGATCTATTTTGACAACTCAGATCTTAGTTTAGACCAACAGCTCGAAAAGGCCATTCAGTTGTATCAAGAACGCGTCTGAAACTCTCTTCTTTTTATTTGTTAATCAATATTTTATCGTTATTTTTGCGCTCCTTTTCAAGCTGCCAACCGGTGTGAAGGTGAAAAGGACTAGTTGTCAACTTTAACAACTTTCAGGGCTTTAGCTAACCTTCACAGAAGTCGCTGAAATACAAATGAAACAGCATTATGGCTGAAGAAAAAATGGCAGAAGAGACTCAAAACGAGCAAACTGCTTCTACAGAATCAACAAGTACTAACCCAAATCCACAAGCTTTTTTAGACAGCTTTGATTGGGATAAATACCAAGAAGGTATTGAGCGTGTTGATGATGAAAAACTAAAAGAATTCGAAGATTTAGTAACGAAAAACTTTGTAGATACTGCTCACGAAGAGGTAGTTATTGGTAAAGTAATCAATATTACAGATCGTGAAGCAATCATCGATATCAACGCAAAGAGTGAAGGCGTAATTTCTCTTAACGAATTTCGTTACAACCCAGACTTAAAAGTAGGCGATGAGGTTGAAGTTCTTATCGATGTTCGCGAGGACAAGTCAGGACAATTAGTACTTTCTCACAGAAAGGCAAGAACGATCAAGGCTTGGGACCGTGTTAACGATGCGCACGACAAAGAAGAAGTCGTGCAAGGTTTTGTTAAGTGCCGTACTAAAGGTGGTATGATTGTAGACGTATTTGGTATCGAAGCGTTCCTTCCTGGTTCTCAAATCGATGTTAAACCGATTCGTGACTACGATCAGTACGTTGGTAAAAACATGGAATTCAAAGTGGTTAAAATCAACCATGAATTCAAAAACGTTGTTGTTTCTCATAAAGCGCTTATCGAAGCAGATATTGAGGAGCAGAAAAAAGAAATTATCGGACAGCTTGAAAAAGGTCAAGTACTTGAAGGGGTGGTTAAAAACGTTACTTCTTACGGTGTATTTATTGACCTTGGAGGTGTTGATGGTCTTATCCACATTACCGATCTTTCTTGGAGTCGTATCAACCACCCATCAGAAATTGTTGAGCTTGATCAGAAATTAAATGTTGTAATTCTTGACTTCGATGATAACAAGTCACGTATTCAATTAGGTCTTAAGCAACTGGAGAAGCACCCATGGGAAGCACTTAGCGATGACATCCAAATTGGTTCTAAAATCAAAGGTAAAGTCGTGGTTATTGCTGATTACGGTGCGTTTGTTGAGGTTGCTGAAGGAGTTGAAGGTCTTGTACACGTTTCAGAAATGTCATGGTCAACTCACTTAAGATCTGCACAAGATTTCGTGAATGTTGGTGATGAGGTTGAAGCAGTAGTTCTTACTCTTGATCGCGAAGAGCGTAAAATGTCTCTTGGTGTAAAACAACTAACTCCAGATCCATGGACTGATATTACTTCTAAGTATCCTGTTGGCTCACGCCACAAAGGAATCGTTAGAAACTTTACCAACTTTGGTGTTTTCCTTGAACTAGAAGAAGGTATTGACGGTCTTATTTATATTTCAGATCTTTCTTGGACTAAGAAAGTCAAGCATCCATCTGAGTTTGTTGCTGTTGGTGACACTCTTGAAGTCGAGGTTCTTGAGTTAGATGTTGACGGTCGTAAACTAAGTCTAGGTCACAAACAAACTGTGGAAAATCCATGGGATAAGTATGAGTCTGAGTTTGGTGAAGGTACTGTTCATACAGCTAAAATCACTGATTTAGTAGATAAAGGTGCTACCATTACATTTAATGAAGATATCGTTGCCTTTATTCCTGCGCGTCATCTTGAAAAAGAAGACGGAAGCAAACTTGGAAAAGGTGATGAAGCTGAGTTCAAGGTGATTGAATTTAACAAAGACTTCAAGCGTGTAGTTGCAAGTCATACAGCCATCTTCAGAGAACAGGAGGCCAAAAATCTAACTGCTACCAAGAAGAAAATGGAAGCTCAAGCAGAGGAGTCTAAAACTACTCTAGGAGATGCAAACGCACAACTTCAGGCTCTTAAAGATAAGATGGAGTCGAAAGGAGAGTAATTCATTTTTCTTTCTAGAATAATAAAGCCCGGGATGTTACCCGGGCTTTTTTTGTTACTTTTGCGTTAAAGCTGACTTTATATATGTCTTCTAACTTGCTTCTCGATTCAAAATCTATTGGAGTAATCCTTCATCGACTAGCTAATCAGCTTTTAGAAACTCACCTTGATTTTAAAAATACCGTTCTTATTGGTCTACAGCCTCGAGGGGTTTATTTAGCGGAACGACTTGCTAAACTTCTGAGTGAGGACTATGCGGTAAGCGACCTGCGACTAGGCTATCTTGATATCACTTTCTTTAGAGACGATTTCAGGAGATCTGAAAAACCACTGAGCGCGAGTAAGACGAAGATTGACTTTCTCGTTGAAAATCAAAAGGTAGTTTTTATTGATGATGTGCTCTATACAGGAAGAAGTATTCAATCTGCATTATCTGCTATCCAATCTTTTGGAAGACCTTCATCTGTAGAACTTATGGTGCTTATTGATCGAAGATTTTCTCGTCATTTACCGATACAGCCCAATTATAGAGGTCGACAGGTAGATGCAATTAACGAAGAGCGAGTTCGTGTTCTTTGGAAAGAAAAGGACGGAGAAGATGCGGTATATATCGAAAATAAGAATTTGAAATGAGTGAACTGAGCGTAAAACACTTGTTGGGAATCAAATACCTCACTGAGGATGATATTCAACTTATTTTTGAAACCGCTGACCATTTCAAAGAAGTTCTTTCAAGGCCGATTAAAAAAGTACCAAGCCTTAGAGATGTTACTATAGCCAACATCTTTTTTGAAAATAGCACGCGCACCAAGCTTTCCTTTGAACTTGCCCAAAAGCGATTGTCTGCAGATGTAGTGAATTTCTCTGCCGGTCAATCTTCGGTTAAGAAAGGAGAAACCCTTGTAGATACCGTAAATAATATTCTAGCCATGAAGGTGGATATGGTAGTCATGCGCCATCCAAACCCTGGAGCTGGAGTGTTTCTTTCAAAACATATTGATGCCAGTATCGTAAATGCCGGAGATGGTGCACACGAACACCCAACCCAAGCCCTTTTAGATGCATTTTCAATTCGAGAGCGATTAGGGGATTTAGGCGGCAAGAAGGTACTTATTGTAGGTGATATTTTACACTCGCGAGTAGCGCTTTCTAATATTTTCTTACTGCAAAAGTTAGGGGCAAAGGTTACCGTGTGCGGTCCTCAAACCCTAATTCCCAAATATATAACGTCTCTGGGTGTTGAAGTCGAGCATGATTTAGATCGCGCGCTTGTTGATGCTGATGTAGCAAATATGCTTCGAATTCAAAATGAACGATTAGATCAATCTTATTTTCCATCGACTCGAGAATATGTGATGCAGTATGGCTTAACCGATGAACGTCTATCCCGCCTTGATCGTGTTCCCCTAATTATGCATCCGGGTCCAATTAACCGTGGGGTAGAGATCACGTCATCAATTGCAGATTCAGAACATGCGATTATTTTAGACCAGGTTTCTAATGGAGTTGCAGTTCGTATGGCGGTAATGTATTTATTGGCCGGTAAGCAATAAATGAAGGAGTATGGCTTATAAGTTATTAGAGAATTACAGTATTGATAAGCTTCGCGAGTATGAAATTGATCAAATCCAGGAGCATTTAATAGTAGCCTTAAGCGATTCTGAAGTTAATGACAGAGATTTTCAATGGATTGAAAACTTTGCTTCTGATCTTATTAACAGGTCATTATCCTTTGTGATTTTATCTGAAAAATTAACCTACGAGATATTACCTGAAACTGTAAACCTTTGCCCTACATTAGAAGAAGCCATTGATCTCATCGAATTTGAAGAAATACAAAGAGATTTAGGGTTATGATGTTTAGTGTGCGTACTCTTGGTGCTTACGCCGCTACTCCTAGAAAACTGGCTAATCCTAGTGCCCAGTATATCAGTTTTAATCGAAATCATTTTCTTATTGATTGCGGTGAGGGAACCCAACGTTCCTTGAGAGCTTGTGGCGTAAATCTTCTTGGAATTCAGAAGGTTTTTATTTCGCATTTACACGGAGATCACTTTTATGGCCTCCCTGGTCTAATAGCAACTATGAACGCGCTTAAACGCGCTGATGAACTTGAGATTTACGGCCCGAAAGGGATCAAGGAGCTGATGACTTCAATATTAAAGGCTTCTGATTCTTGGACTCGATATCCGCTACGTTTTATTGAAATAGAATCAACCGATTCTGAAGTTATTTTTGAATCTGATAAAATACGGATTGCCACTATTCCTTTGAAACACCGTATTTATACGAATGGTTTCTTGTTTGAAGTTTTTGATAATGGAGCTTGGAACAAACTTTATGCCTATTGCAGTGATACCGCTTTTTTACCTCAGATCACTTCGATTATCGATAAGGTTCATGTTTTATACCATGAATCCACCTTTTTAGAGACTGAAGATCATCTCTGTGAGAAAACAAGGCATTCGACCGCTTCTGAGGCAGGTAAAATTGCGCAATTAGCTCAGTCAAAATTCTTAATTTTAGGTCATTATTCAACCCGATATAAAAATCTTGATCTCTTTAAGCTAGAAGCTTTGAATCATTTTAGTTATGGTGAAATACTTCTCTCTGACGATCACGAGTTATTTGAATTTCCATGGCCGCAAAAGATTTAGCGAACTATCGTAAGAACTACATTAAATCATCACTGGATGAATCACATCTAGAAGCGTCACCTTTTGAGCTTTTTAAAAATTGGTTTGAAGAGGCTGATAATGACTCTAAAATAGAGGAGGCTAACGCGATGTCTCTTTCTACGGTGGGTAAGGATATGAAACCTCGCACTCGGGTAGTGCTCCTCAAAGAATTCAATGCTCAAGGTTTTGTGTTTTTCACTAATTATAAGAGTAAAAAAGGTCAGGCGCTCTCAGAAAATCCATTTGCTTGTATTTCTTTCTTTTGGGCTTCTCAGGAACGTCAAGTAATAATTGAAGGAAAAGTTGAAAAGATTTCGGTTGAAGAATCTGATACTTACTTTAACTCTAGACCTTTAGGTAGTCGTCTTGGGGCTTTGGCTTCACCTCAAAGTGAGGTGATTTCTGATAGAGCTTTTTTAGAGGATGAGTTAAAAAAGGTTCAAGAGCAATTTAAATCTGAATTGCCAAGACGTCCCGATCATTGGGGTGGATACCTCCTTGTTCCCGAGCAATTTGAATTCTGGCAAGGTAGAGAAAACCGGCTTCATGATCGAATTCGTTATGATTATGAGAATAAGTCTTGGTCTTCAGTACGATTAGCTCCGTAAAGCGTATATTACCCCTCTAATAGTTGATTTATGTCTTCTTCGAAGTATCAATATATTAATCGTGAAATAAGCTGGCTTCAGTTTAACGAGCGAGTCTTGCAGGAAAGTGCTGATAAACGAGTTCCTATTATTGATCGTATTCATTTTCTGGGAATCTTTAGCAACAACCTAGATGAGTTTTTTAGGGTCAGATATGCCACGGTTAAGCGGGTTGTTGATAATGATCCGACTGGGAAGCAATTGCTCGGTGGGACCAAAGCCACTGATTTATTAGCAAAGATTACTGCCTTGACGATTAAATCTCAGTCTCGTAGTATGAAAATTCTGAATGATATTACCGAGGAATTGAAGGATCACGAGATTTATTTGATTAACGAATCAGAACTTCATGAAGACCAAAAGCCGTTTGTTGAAGACTACTTTTTGTCTAAGGTTAATCCTGAATTAATAACTATTGATCTTCACAGTATAGACGGTTTTCCTATGCTAAAAGAAACCGCTGCATACTTAGCGGTTCGCTTAGCTAAATACAACAGCGCCGGGGGTTCTATGAATAATAAAGAGGCACCGATAAGATATGCCTTAATTGAAATTCCAAATAGCTTAGATCGTTTTGTAGTTCTACCTAAAAAAGAAGGTAAGAATTATGTAATGGTACTTGATGATATTATCCGGCATTGTCTTGATCGAATTTTCTTCATGTTTGATTATGATGAAATCGAAGCACATATGATAAAGATTACCCGAGATGCCGAGCTTGACATTGACGATGATCTTGAAAAAAGTTTTGTAGAAAAAATATCTACCTCGGTTAGTAATCGAAAAATTAGTGATCCTGTTCGTTTTGTCTATGATAAACGGATCAAACTTGATACACTTACTTTTCTGAAGAAGAAAATTGATATAGAGAATACCGATAGTGTTATTCCTGGAGGTCGTTATCACAATCGACGTGATTACATGAGCTTCCCCAACTTTGGAAGATCTGAATTGCAGTATGAGCGAATTGATCCATTACCTATAGCGGGTTTTGAAATGGAGGGTAGTCTCTTCGATCAGATTCGAAAGAGAGACTATCTCATGTATACCCCATTTCAGAATTATGGATACGTTGTTCGATTCTTGAAAGAAGCAGCGTTAGATCCTAAGGTTAAGGAAATCAAGATTACCATTTACCGTCTAGCGAAAACCTCTCAGGTAGCGGCCGCTCTAATTAATGCAGCTAAAAACGGCAAAAAAGTAACGGTTCAGATTGAACTTCAAGCTCGTTTTGATGAGCAATCGAATATTGATTATGCGAATAAATTTAAAGAAGCTGGTGTTAATCTAATCTTCGGTATACGTGGCTTAAAGGTACACTCTAAGATTTGCGTGATCACCCGAGAAACAAAGCCGAGATCTCTAGAATATTTTGGATTCATTAGCACAGGTAATTTCAACGAATCGACGGCAAAAATCTATACCGATTATACTTTATTCACCTCGCATAAAGGAATACTCACTGAAGTAGAAAAGGTGTTTGATTTCTTGGCTACTACTTATAGAGTTAGAAAATACAAGCATCTGATTGTTTCTCCTCATTACACAGAAAGCACCTTTACGCGTTTAATTCAACAGGAGATTCTACATGCCAAAGCGGGGAAGCCGGCTTCGATAAGAATTAAGATGAATAGTTTTACCTCTTACAAGATGATTGATCGCCTATACCAAGCGAGTCAAGCTGGGGTAAAGATAAAAATGGTTATCCGAGGAATTAACTGTTTAGTACCTGGAGTTAAGGGACAAAGTGAGCATATTGAAGCTATCAGTGTGGTCGATAAGTTTTTGGAACATCCGCGTGTTTTTATTTTCGAAAATGGAGGCGATCCAAAGGTATATATATCCTCTGCTGATTGGATGACCCGAAATATTGAAAATAGGGTGGAGGTCGGAGTTCCAATTTACCAGGAAGACCTCAAGCAAGAAGTAATCGATGGTTTTGAGATGAGCTGGAATGACAATGTTAAGGGTAGACGTTTTACCGCTAAACACGACAATGCTTATCGCAAGAACAAAAAAGTTGCTATCCGGTCTCAGTTTGATATGTACGACTACTACCTTAAGAAGTTAGATAATTAGCCGTGCATTGTTTTTTTCTTACCGAGATTGGCCATGATTTCTGCCTCGTACGCCAATAGGTCTTGCCATTTTTGATCAACCACTTCCCGGTCACCATATGTTCTTGCGAAGCCGAGAAACATGGTATAATGATTCGCTTCACTTACCATTAAATTGCGGTAGAAATCGGCTAATTCTTTGTCTGCAATATTTTCAGAAAGTAGCCTAAATCTCTCACAGCTTCTCGCTTCAATAAGGGCAGCATACAATAATTTGTGCACAAGGTGAGTGGTTTTGCTTCCTCCTTTTGGAAAGAATTTCATCAACTCAATAACGTATTCATCTTTACGCTCTCTTCCGAGTTTCCATCCTCTTTCTACGATTTTTTCATGTACCATGTTGAAATGACCCATCTCTTCTCGTACTAATGCAGTCATTTCTTTGACCAGTTCAGAACGGTCAGGAAAACCTATAATAATTGAAATAGCAGTACTCGCAGCCTTTTGCTCGCAATAGGCGTGATCTGTAAGGATCTCTTCAATATTCTTTTCAACGATATTCACCCATCTTGGGTCGGTGGGTAATTTTAATCCAAGCATAATTATAGGTCTAAGGAGAATTTTCGTTTCAATTCTGCAACGGCCGGGTATTTAGAGATGAGGTGCTCTAGTTTTTCCTCTGGGGTATAAATGAGGTTTTCAGACTTTTCTGTTTCAAAAACTTCTATCTTTAACTGGATACGATCGTTCTTCGTTCGTTTTCTTAAGAAGACAAGAAGTGCCTCCTTTTCTTGTTCGATTTCTCTTCGAATCGTATCGTTAGGAACCCTACTTCGGAGTGTCTCAGAATCAATTAAATCAATGGTGGCGATTTGAAGATTAGAAGCCAGTATTTTTTTACCTTTTTGTTCAAGACTGACCACATATTGATCGTAGTACACTTGAATATCTTCTAATGTGAATGGCTCATTAGACTTAGGGACAGCTACTTTATTGGCTTCTTTTTGCTTTTGCTTAATCTCTTTCTTTTTCTGTATTGCAGCTAGAGATAATCCAGATACAGAATGACCTAAAAAAGGTTTTTCAATGCGGATAGATACATTAGGAGTGGTATCTGGAATAGGGATGGTTTCTTCCTTAACACTCGATTGATCTAATTCTTCTTTAACGACCTTAATTTCAATAGCATCAACCGGGATTAGGCTAGGCTTTTTTTTTTCAGTTGAATTTGAGAATCCAGCAATTTGAAGTAGGCTGAGTTCGATCAGTAATCTCTTGTTATTGGCTGCTCGATAGGCTGCATCAGCTTTGGTAGCAATCTCGATGCCTTGAATTAAAAATTCGATAGAACATCTGGATGCCTGCTCTTGGTACATTGGAACTAGTTCTTCTGAACTATCTAAGAGTGCGATAGTTTCTTCTTTCTGCGATACTAGTAAATTTCTAAAGTGAGCTCCTAGGCCTGAGATGATTAATTGTGCATCAAAACCTGCATTAATGAGTTCATTCAGCTGTAATAATATTGATCGGGTGTCTTTTTCTAAAAGACTATTGGTGATTTCGAAAAAACTATTGAAGTCTAAGAGGTTTAAATGCTTACTGACATCTTCTGCTGTTAATTTATTCCCCCCAAAACTAATTAGTCGATCAAACAGAGAAAGTGCATCACGAAGTCCCCCATCGGCTTTAACGGCAATCATGTGAAGTGCAGTTTCTTCCACTTCGACATTTTGGTCCTCAGCGATAGTTCTTAAATGATTTGCCATGTCTTTAGTACCAATGCGTTTAAAGTCATAGCTCTGGCATCTAGATAAGATGGTGGGTAGAATTTTGTGTTTCTCTGTGGTCGCTAAAATGAAAATAGCGTGTTTAGGAGGCTCTTCTAGAGTCTTTAAAAAAGCATTGAAGGCGGGTGTACTTAGCATGTGAACCTCATCTACTATATACACTTTGTACGTGCCAATTCTAGGTGGAATTCGAACTTGATCGATGAGAGACCGGATATCGTCTACCGAGTTATTCGATGCCGCGTCTAGTTCAAAAATGTTGAAGCTAAAATCATTGTCGGTGCTGTCTCCAAGACTTTGTTCGTTGATTTTATGCGCTAAGATTCGAGCACAGGTGGTTTTACCAACTCCTCTTGGCCCAGAAAATAGAAGCGCATTGGCTAAACGATTATGGGCAATAGCGTTTTCTAAAGTTTTAGTAATTGATTCTTGACCAACCACTTCAGAAAATTCTTTAGGACGATATTTTAACGCTGAAACAACGAAAGATTCCATAAACACAAATATAAGTTTCGTTGAGCGATCATTTATGAACTTCGAAGGTTTCTAGTCCTTGAATTATTAACAATAGTGCTACTTTTACCATCTAAAGCAGGCCACCTTGTCGCTTTATCCTTTGAGATAAAGAGGAAAGTCCGGACACCATAGTGCAGCGTAGCGGGTAACACCCGTCCATCGTGAGGTGAGGACAAGTGCAACAGAAAGCAAGTACAGTTCGGCTGTAGTGAAACCAGGTAAACTCTACGCGGTGAAACGCCATGTAAACCAATGCTTGAGAGCGGCACGTTCGATATTGGAGGGTAGGCGGTTCGAGAATCTGAGTAATTGGATTCCTAGATAAATGACAGGGCTAGACAGAATCCGGCTTACGGCCTGCTTTTTTTTCAAACCAGCTAAAGGTGCTACTTCCGTATTTTTTTTTCATCTCAAAGCATTGGTGATTATCAAAGGACAAGTTTGAAGTGTGCTCTAAAATCAAAATTCCTGATTGGTTAAGCAATGATGGCTGAGTAGTAAGTCGATCAATGAGTTCTAAATACTTGTCTTCGCCAATATCATAGGGAGGGTCTCCGACCACTAGATCATAAGTAGGCTGAGTGCTTTTTGAAATGAATTTAAACACATCAGAACAAATGGTTCTAATACTGAAACCTAACGAGTCAGAGGTTTTACTAATAAACTGACAAGCCCCACGATGGGCATCTACGGCATCAACTCTTGTGGTACCTCTTGAGCTAAATTCATAAGAGAGGTTGCCGGTACCACTGAACAAATCTAAGACGCTGATTTCAATGAAATTTACTCGATGTGATAGTGCGCTGAAGAGTCCTTCCTTTGCTCGGTCTGTGGTCGGTCTTACAGGAAGATTTTTTGGAGCGGATATTTTACGACCCTTATGTGTACCTGAAATAATTCTCAAAATATTTTATATGAATGGAAAAATTTCAGTGATGTATTGCAAAACATCATTCCATTCCGCAACTTTTTTAACAGCTTCTCCGCCATAATTTGAATGACAGTCATAGAAGATTAGATCAAATCCTTCTTTAGTCTCAGGGGTTTGTGAATGAATGAGTAATAGATAATAATTTACTTCTTCTGCATTTACGATAGGGAATTGGTGGTAACCATATAGTTCTGATCCTTTATGAACTACGACTTCAAAATGTTTCTCGTGAAATACACTTACCATGCGAACCTGCGATTTATCTGGTGTAGCTAAGGCACGCTTCACAAGCTCTGTGGCACTGTGTGAAATCGTAAGGTTGATTCCTTTTGCTTGAAGTTCTGCCTCGAGTTCGGTATTACTTTCGAAAACATTATAAATACCAGCTGATCTAATTTCGTTATAGGCCGATTGATAGGGGGCTCTAAGCTGAAATTTGAGATAGTTGGCGGCTTTGTCTTTCTTGAAAAGTTCTTCGGCTACAAGTGTATTAGTGCCGGTGTAGATTAGTTTTATGGAATTGCTATCCTCGTGTTCATCGATGAACTTATCAAACCCTTCAAGTAACGATTGTTCGTTAAATAAACCCTTAAGTGATAGATTTCGTTTGGTGCTAAAAAAACGATATCCATCCGTTGTGATATGGATGGATATCGTTTCATCTGTTGACTTTGGATAGATCAAAGCCAAAAGGTATTAATTGTTATTTTTCTTGTCGTAAATAGAAGGCCAGTTTCCAGAGGTACTTACATCAGTTAATGAACCCACTCTAATCGTGTTTCCATTGACCTCTTCAATACTGTTATGTGCATTTTCACGAGCTAAAAGTTCCTTAGGCTGATCATATAGAACTACATCCTTTTTTACTGATGCCTCAAATACTGGAGCGTCAAATCCTTGCTTGTTTACCACGTCTGATTTCATTTCAAAACGCTCTCCGTTCTGCGCAAAAGGAACGCTAAATAAAGTTTTGTAACTATTATCTCCTTTAAATAGAGAATCCTTCACAGCAACCGTACCTAAAGTATCTACTACTACAGTGTCTACTTGCATATCGATACGGTAAACTCGATTGTATCTCATAAAAGAAGAATCTTTCTGTTGAGTGATGGTGTAAACTCCAGTGTCAATGAAACTGATTAGAGTTTCAAAATCTTTGGCAAACTCACCATTAACGGTTCTGTAAGCTACCTGAGCGTCACGAATATCCTTTAGTTTTTCGATAACCGCTGAAAAACGTTCTTCACGGTTTTTATTAAAAGTGATAGGTGCCATTACCGATAGATAGATTAGGTAGGCTAGCACTACAGAAATGACATAAAGAACTGCTTTTATTCCGGTTTTCATCGTTTAAATTTTTGGTTTCGAACGGAAACAAATCTACAATTTTTTTTCAATCACTAAAGATTTTGGTGACAGAATGAAAAGGGTGATATCTTGCGCT
>Ga0209555_10000428_pt1 | contig 35855 bp, 43 predicted proteins | sample SaaInl85LU_5_DNA_FD_184643 | JGI IMG/M metagenome (GOLD analysis project Ga0209555, IMG submission 184643) | Marine microbial communities from expanding oxygen minimum zones in the Saanich Inlet - ESP_85LU_5_DNA (SPAdes) (version 2) | ecosystem: Environmental > Aquatic > Marine > Intertidal... | reverse complement strand
ACTAGGTGTACCTGTAGGTGTATTTGTTGGCGTTACAGATACTGTTTGTGTGGGAGTAACACTAGTAGTTACACTAGGTGTACCTGTCGGTGTTACAGATACTGTAATTGTAGGTGTAACCGTGTTAGTTGGCGTTACACTAGGAGTACCTGTCGGTGTATTTGTGGGGGTGTTAGTCGGAGTAACGGTCACCGTTTGTGTAGGTGTTGGGGTAGGTTCAATAACTACCAACTCATATTCATGTAGATATTTATCAGAATATAACTTATATGTACCATAAAATTCCCCATCTATTGGTGAATAACTAAAGGGTATTACTTTTTCTCCGATATCTACGGTTTCCCCATTAACTTTATTTAGTGTTACAATAACGGTTTCCCCATCCAAATTTACACTCTCAATCTTAATTCCTATTGCCATAATTATTATTTTTTATATAAACGTATAAGTTATATCATTATTTGGTATAAACACATATGTAATATCATTATTTGGTATAAACACATATGTAATATCATTATTTGGTATAAATGTATAAGTTAGATCATTATCCGGTGCTGGTTGTACATTAAATCTAAAAATTTTAAAATAATGAATTTCATTCGGATAACCATCATATATAAATACATCGTTATTAAGTTGAAAATTTTCATAATGGTTAAATATAAAACCGTTTTCATCTGTTATATTAAAAACATCACAGAAGTCCGACCATTGGAATGTTTGGGTTATTCCTGAGTAAATATAATTAGGGTCGTTAACGGTGTTATCAACCTCAGTTAACGTAATACTATTTATTATTGGTACATCATCGGTTAAATCTTTTACTATTTTCGGGTTTTCATAACTACTGTGAGTTTGACCAAAAATAATTAAAGAACCGTCATAATCGTTATCATGAGTGGATATTTCGTAGTCGTACGTCTCTGAATTATCCAATACAATGTCCAAACCAATCCCTAAATTTCTTAAAATATCTTGACTATTCATATCTTAATAAATATCTTTCATAACATTTGATATTTATAATAAAGGAAATTTTTATGAATAGTTTTTTAAAACAGGTAATTGAAGAGAAATTTGCATCGAAAGCACAACAAAAATTTTTCTATGCAAAGGCCAACGAAAAGGGAAAAAGTAAGAAAGAAAAGAAGAAATGGTCTAAATATGCGGACGAAATGTCTAAAGATACGGACTTTAAAAAAATACCCGAAAAAGTCTCAAACGAGAAAGATGTTGACGAAATCGTTGACAGTAAAGGTAATATACAAAGAGGTTCTAAAGATACGAATTTATTTCCTAAAGGGGTTGGATCTAAAAAAACGACAGATAAGACCGTTAAGGCAATTGGTGGGTCCATGGGAACACATGGGGTACACGGTACACATACCTCTTTAAGGTATTGGGCTGAAACAGACATGAGTAAGTCGTTAGGTTATGACGATACATTAGGTGACGACGAAAATTTTAAAACGGCTTATAAACATTTTACGAAGGAATTGGGGTTATCACACGATGATGCAATGAGTAGACTAACATCTATGGGTTATGATGAAAAATTACCTGAAGACAAAGTTAGGTTAGTTGAAAACCCAAAAAAGTTTATGAAAGACTACGTAGAAACAGTTTTATCTAAAAGAGATGATGGTAACGATATTGTTAATAATTCGGAAAAAGATATAAACCCAATAGTTAAAAGACAGTTGACGTCATTAAAAAACACATTGAAGAGTCATAATTTAACATTGTCAGACATTAAAGATTTTTTAAATTAAAAAAATGAATAACCAATTAAAAGATAGGGTCTTTACCATTCCAGATAATGTTTTTAATTACATAAATAAAGTTTTTATGGGGTTAGAAGACAAATCTATTGATGGGACACAAAGAGCCAAAAATCTATTAAGAACAAAAAAAGTATCATATCCACAAATAAAGAGGATAATACACGATTTAGAAAATATGGATAATACGTCTTTACAATATAATTTAGCCGGTGGTGATGTTATGTTGGATTGGGGTAAAAATTATTTAAATGGTGAGAGACAAACGATTAAAAATAATAAAAAATCGAGAAAAAGGGCCGATAATATAGGTCAAATAAATGACATTAGAAAAAACCCATACCTGTCAAAACACACTAAAAAGAGTAAAGATTATACGGTACCTACAAACATGTTAAAATCTAACTCAGATAAAACTTCAGTTTCATCAATATCATCGTTAGGTATTTTTGAAGAAGTAAAAAGATTTAAAGATTTGATATAATGGCAACAAGAATTGAAACAATATCAGAAAAATATAGAACAGAATCATTAAGTAGAAATAATTACCAAACCGATAAGTCGTATGATTCTAACCACCTTAATGCAATCTCTAGTGGTGATGAAAAGGGTAAAGGAGAGAACGATGGTAAGATTGGGTCGTTAACAGACATTAACGTTAGAACTGAATCTATTGGTAAAAATAAATATGGACCAACTAATGGTTACGGTATTGAGAATCCTAACGCCATATCTGATGGTGATGATTATGGTCGTGGGGAAAATAATGGTAAAATAGGGACGTCTACTGATATAAATCAAAGACAAGAACACCTTAAAAGAAATTCATACAACGAATCAAAAGAATATGGTTCTAACCACCCTAATGCAATTTCCGATGGAGATGAGTTAGGTAAAGGAGAAAACAACGGTAAAATCGGTGGTTTAACGGATAACATTACGAGAATTGATAATACAGGTAGGAATACCTATAATACCTCTAATGGGTATGGATTAACCCACCCAAATTCGTTATCCGACGGAGATGAAAAGGGTAAGGGTGAGAACGACGGTAATATCGGTTCTTTAACAGATATAAATACGAGAATATCAGTCCTTGCAAGTAATAAATACAACGAGTCAAACGAATATGGTGTTACTCACGAAAATGCCCTGTCCGATGGTGACATATACGGTAAAGGAGAGAACGATGGTAATATCGGATCTTCAGTAGATATACAAAATAGAGTCGATAACGTTAACAGAAACACCTATAATGAATCAAATGGGTACAACTCAAACCACCCTAATGCAATTTCCGATGGAGATGAGTTAGGTAAAGGACAGAATAATAACTCTGTTGGGTCGTTAACAGACATAAACACTAGAGTAGATAGTGTTAATAGAAATTTTTATGGTGAAAACCAACAATATCCGGATTTTTAATGAAATTATTTAAACACATATATCGTTTTTTAATTGGTGAACAAGCTGAACCGAGAATACAAAACCCACCTAAAGTTGTTGCAGATGCAATTAAAAAAAGAAAACCTGTAACATTCTTTTATAATGGACCTATTGATAGTGTACAGGCGGGACAACGAGTTAAAGCAGAAATGGTAGCCATGGGTGTTACAAAAAAGGGTAACATGGCAGTAAGGGCATGGGTAGAACCACCATCAAGAACTAAGACGGGGTTTGAAAAGGGTAATTGGAGAACTTTCTTATTAAACAGAATGAATCAATTAAACATATTTCAAGATGAAACCTTTGACCAAAAAAGACCAGGTTATAAAGAAGGCGATGATAGTTCTTTTTTAACAACATACGTTACCTCTGATTGGTCAGATGTTGGGAGTACTGAGAGAGACGTGGAAGTACCCGAGCCTGAAACACCACCTGTAGACGATACACCACCTATTGATAATACACCTGATAATATTCCCGACACCGATGATGTTGACGGAGATATTGAAAATTTACCAGAACCTAATCCTATTAATAAACCAAGTATTGACCCACCCAAAGTAGATAACCAAGATATAGAAGGTGAGGACGATGATGAAAATGAAGACGGTGAGGAAGAAAACAAAGATGATAACTACGATAATCTTAATGAAAATATAAAGAGAATAAAGGAACTACTTTATTATTAAAAAATAATTTTTTATATTCGTATAAAATAGAGGACAATGGAATCAGCAAAAATATCAAGTGACGATCTAATGAGAAAATTAGTGAATGCAAAAAAAGTAATGAACGCCGTAGACGGTGGAGAATATAAAACAGGGAATATTGATGAGTCGATGTTAACCCAATCTACTGACAATGTGGTATCACAACCTCAAAGTAATGTTTCAAAAAGAAACGTGGCAACAAATACGGTTAACGAAGAAAAGATTAGAAACTCCAAATTACCCGACTCAATAAAAAATGCAATGATTAAAAACCCAATACCTACCGTGGATCAAATATCATTATCAGATAATTTAGACATGTCTTTTTTAGACGGTGCAAAAAAATTAATGGAACAGGAGGGATTATCTAAAAAGACCACCCAATCAACAAAACCAACACCACAAAACACAAACTTTGCCGGTGACGACATTAAGTCGATTATTAGAGAAACAATTAAAGATACTTTAGAGGAAATTGTTGAGAGAAAGTTGAACTTACTACTTACCGCTCAACAAACAATGTCAATTAACGAAAACTTAGTATTAAAGGTTGGGGATTCTATTTTTAAAGGTAAAGTAACTGGGGTAAATAAATCTAAGTAAGGTTGATTTAGTCCCATAATTTGTTTATATTTGTTTATATAAACAAAACTTATGTCAAAAATTAGAGTTTTAACAATACCTTCTGACTCACATGGAGTAGGTAAATTTAGAATATTAGACCCATTTTCATATATTGGTGATAACTTCTCAGACGATATTCATGTTGATATCGTTTTTAACGTGCCAAATAACGATTCTGAATTTTTAAATTATGACGTTGTTGTTTTCCATTCCTTTATACATAAAGGAACGTCTCATGAAACCAATGTAGAACGAATAAAATGGTTAAAATCAAAAGGTATTAAAGTAGTAATGGACACTGACGATTTTTGGAAGGTGGATCATAGACACCCCTCATATGAAAATTTTAAGAAAACCAAAAGACCTTTAAAAACTGCAGAATTATTAAAATTGGTCGACCACGTAACAACAACTACCGAGGTCTATGCTTCAACAATTAAATCACTTTTAGGTATAAAAAATGTACACGTTTTCCCTAATGCCGTGGATGAGAATGAAGAACAATTTAAACAAAAACCTATTGAATCCGAATTAACGAGATTTGGTTGGTTAGGTGGGTCATCACATTTACACGATATAGAATTACTTAAAAGTGGAATTTCTACCATACACACATCTTATAAAGGTAAGGTACAATTTGTTTTATGTGGGTTTGATACTCGAGGTAAAATGAATATGATTAATCGATCAACGGGGGAGATGACACAAAGAGATATTAGACCTGAGGAAACCGTTTGGAAGAAATACGAAGATATATTTACAAAAAATTACGAATCTTTGGATGATGAATATACTCAATATCTAAAAACGTATAGTAAAACTCCACACCCACAGGAAAGTACTAAACCGTATGTTAGAAAATGGACTAAGGATATTAACAAATACGCATTTAATTACAATTATTTTGATGTATCTTTAGCACCGTTAGTGGCCTCAGACTTTAATAGAAATAAATCACAATTAAAGGTCATTGAATCGGGATTTCATAAAAAGGCGTTAATTGCAACCGCTGAGGACCCATATTTAATCGACTTAATTTCATTATTCGACCGTGGGGGTAGTACTAATCCAAAGGGTAATTGTCTATTAGTACAGTCGTCTAAAAACCATAAACAATGGGGACAACACATGAAAAAATTAATCGAAAATCCAAATATGATTGAGGATTTAGGTAATAGATTATACGAAACAGTAAAGGATACGTATTCCCTCTCTACTGTTTCCAAAAATAGAGTGGAATTCTTAAAAACAATTATTAATTAAAAAAAACAAAAATTATGTATTATTTAGCAACAGTAGGTTATGAAATGGAACAATTGGATAGAGAAGGAAATCCAAGAATTCAAAAAGTAAAGTATGTGGTTGAGGCGGAATCGGTTGAAGAAGCGTCAATTGTATTAACAAAATATAGATCAGAAGATAGTAGGTCTAGTCAGAGTATTGCAATTTCTAAAATGGCAATAGAATGTATTATCGACTCTAATATTACACCCCAATACTATAAAGGATAATATATGTTAAATAAAGAAACCATATTAAAGAATAAACAAAGACTTATTGAGACTTCCGACAAGTACGGGGTTTTGAACGAGTCTTTGTTCAATTTTTTGGGTGAAGATTTATTTACCGCTCCGGCGTCTACATCGTTAAATATGTACGGAGCATATCCAGGTGGGTTGGTTGAACATATTTTAAATGCTTCAAAATACTCAGTAAAAATAAATGACTTATTCCCCGAAAACCTAAGACAGGAGACCTCAAGTATACTGAAGTGTACAATTTTATCACAGTTAGGTAAAGTATTTTTATTTAAACCTAATCAAAGTGAATGGCATAAAACTAATTTAGGTAAAATGTATGAATTTAATGATGAGTTAATTTCTATGAGGGTTGGAGAAAGATCCGCGTTTTATTGTTCCACACATGGAATTGAATTAAATGAAGAGGAATTTCAAACAATAATGAATTCCGATAAAGGTGATGACGATCTACAATCTAAATACCATACAACACCATTAGGCCAAGTCGTAAAGATGGGATTTGAAATGGAAATTTTTAAACAGAAACATGGATAAAAAAAATTTAAAAGAATACCTCGACAAACTAGAGGAGTTTGAGAGGGTACTATCGGACGACAATGAAGAAAACGTTAGTGATAATTTTTTAAATGAGGTAGAATTAACTTTAAAGTCGTTATCAGATACAGCAAACCTTCATGTGAATGGGATGTATAGTGATAGTAGTCTCGAAATGTCAACACCCGTTAAGATAAAAAAACTACATAAAGATGCGGTTATACCGTCTTACTCTAAATCGGGTGATGCGGGGATGGATTTAACGGTTACCACTATGATTTCTAATACGTCGAGTGATGTAACGTACGGGTTTGGTGTTGCGATGGAAATACCTAAAGGATTTGTTGGTCTTGTATTCCCTAGATCGTCAGTAAGAAATACCGACCTAACCCTATCAAACTCGGTTGGGGTTATTGATAGTGGATATAGAGGTGAAATACAATCAACATTTAAAAAACACAACGGACTTGATAGTCATAGATATAAGGTTGGTGAAAGAGCGGCACAAATAATTATACTTCCTTACCCTAAAATTAGGTTTGAAGAAGTGGAGGACCTAACCACAACCGACAGAGGTGAAGGTGGTTTTGGTTCAACAGGTAAATAAAATATAAAATTTTAATTAATGGCAAGAAGTAAAAAAACAGAATTAGTTCCCGATAAGAGACAAACACATAAAGAAAGGATAAGAGGGATATTTAAAAAACCGAGAGAGAAGTTTCTTACGAAATCTCAAGAACAATATTGGGACACACTTGATAAAAACGAAATAACTCTGTGTTTTGGACCTGCAGGTGTTGGTAAATCATATATTGCCATGAAGAAGGCAGTCGACCTACTTTGGGATGAAAATAATAAATACGAAAAAATTATTATTGTACGTCCGGCGGTTGAGGCCGAAGAAAAGTTAGGATCACTACCTGGGGGGTTAGAAGAAAAGTTAGACCCTTACATATACCCATCTTATTACCTTTTAAACAAAATTATTGGTAAGGAGTGTAGAGAAAAACTAAAAGATCAAGGATATATAGAAGTTGCCGCATTAGCATACATGAGAGGTTGGAATGTTGATAACACAATATTAGTTTTTGAGGAAGCACAAAATGCGACACCCGCACAAATCAAATTACTTTTAACTCGTATTGGGTATAACTCTAAATTTTTCTTATCTGGTGATTTAGAACAATCAGATAAATTTAAAGATAAAACTAAGAGTGGTTTGTACGACGCAAAAAAACGATTAGAGGGGGTTAATAAAGTAGGTGTATTTGAGTTCGGTAGTGAAGATATTGTTAGGAACCCAATTATTGGAGAGATACTAAAGAGGTACGATTAACTTTACTTATAACAAAAAATATATTATATTACATATATGAAAATTTTTATTAATATTGACGGTGTCCTTAGAGACACCATATCTAAGTTTGATTACCACTATAAGAGTTATTACTTAGATTCCGAACCTGAAGAAAAGACGGAAGAAGAAAATAACTTTAAATATGAGGTAACGGAACCGGTTAAAAATAACTTCCTGATGGACAGTTATAGGTTCCAATCAAAAGAAGAGTTTGAAAACTTCTTATTTATTGACTATGCGGTGGAGATTTTTGGTCACTCTAACCAAAGTTACTCTAAAGCATTCTTTGATTTAAATAACTTAATTTATGAAAATAAAGACCACCAATTTACTTTAGTGGGTTTAGATGAATTAGGTAAGTCAAAACCCTCGTCATTATTCTTCCTCTCAAAGAATGGATTTATGGGTAATAATATTAGGTTTACTATGTCATCGGAAATTGATAAACTTTGGGAGGAATGTGATTTATGGATTACAGATAATAAAAGCGTGATAGATTCTTGCCCTAAGGGTAAAAAAGTCATTAAGTTTAATACTGAATATAATCAATACTTTACAAATCCATTAGAAATAAGTAACTTAAAAGAAATAGATAAATCATGGTTGAAATACTCGGAGAATATTATTACATCGACATTGAAAAGATTAATACAGTCTGTGAAATCGCGTTAACCCCAACAGAAAATGATGAAGGTAAACCATTACAGATTGAACAAACAATAAATGTGTTTAAATACGACACAGTAAAGATATGTATTGACACGGTCTTAACTGAGGCTTCGGCTGATGATAGTGGAATGGGTTTACTAAACACAGAACTATCAATACCATTTAAGGTCGCATTTAATACATTAATAAAATACGGAATATTAGTTAAGGATACAGAATATGAATGATCAAACAAAACAAAACATTGAAAACTTAGAAAATGCGTTTGGTAGATTAGAAAATAACACACATAAAATTTATTTTCTAACTTACGATACTAAAACTAACGCTAGAGCCGCAATTAAATACATTTATGATACCGTAGAGACTTTAAGGTCTGAGGGGTTAGATGCTAAAATATTAGTTGAGGATAAAAACTATGTGGGGATTTCCTCGTGGTTAGGTGAAAGGTATAAAGATATACCTGTGGTAACAATAAAAGAGGATCAAATACAAATGGGTATTGATGATATTATTGTCGTTCCTGAATATTACTCTAACGTCTTAGAGCAATTGTCAAATGTAAAATGTACAAAGGTTATGTTAGTACAACAAACCGAGTATATTTTTGAAACATTACCTGTTGGTAGTAGATGGAGTGATTATGGGTTTGATAAAGTAATTACAACGACAGATACATCTAAAAAATATATTCAGTCGGTATTCCCTGAATCATTAGTGTTTATTAATCCACCTAAAATAGGTGAGATATTTAAACCCTCAGAAAAACCATCAAAACCATTTATTGCAATTAGCGCAAGAGATAGAGGACAACACAGAAAAATAATTTCTGAGTTCTACTTAAAATACCCACAACTTAGATGGATGACATTTAAGGATATGGTACAAATGACATACGAAGACTTCTCAGAACAATTACAGGAATGTGTTTGTTCAGTGTGGTTAGATGACGATTCTACTTTCGGGACTTTCCCTTTAGAATCAATGAAATGTGAGGTACCGGTAATTGGTAAGATACCGACAACCGAACCAGAGTGGTTAGGTGAGAATGGAATGTGGACCTACGATTTAAATAAGATTGTTGAAATGTTAGGGACATATGTTTTAGCGTGGTTAGAAGGTATAACAATAAAGGACGAAGTAAAAGAGAAAATGAGAGAGACCTTATTACCTTACACTGATGACATTATTGATAGTAATGTAATTTCAATTTTTAACTCACTTAAAAATTCAAGAATAAAAACCATTGAAACGGCTTTAGAAAAATTAAAAGAAACAGTATGAAAAATATAACAGTAATTCTACCAATACACACCTTAGAGGGTGATTATAAAAAAATGTTTTCTAAGGCCGTAGAATCGGTTGAAGAATTCCACGACAACGTATCCCTATTAATTGTGGGACCTAAAAACGCGGTCGGTGATTTACAAAAAGGAGGTATCTCAGATAAATTAGACGTTAAAATCCATATAAATGATGGAGATACGGGATTTTGTTCACAAATCAACATAGGTATAGAGAATTGTACTACAGAATGGTTCTCAATACTTGAAGTAGATGACGAATATACCAAAAATTGGTTAAGTTCTTTTGAAAATTATAAAGAACTTTTTAGTGATGTCGACATATACTTACCAATTGTTAAAGATGTTAACACTGAAGGTAAAGTAATGAATTTTACTAATGAGTCTGTTTGGGCGTACGGGTTTACAGAAACACAGGGTATATTAGATAATGAGGTATTATTAGAGTATCAAAACTACCAAACAAGTGGTGGTATTTATAAGACTGACGTTATTAAAGAAAATGGATCTTTTAAAGAAAACATAAAACTAACTTTCAGTTATGAATTCTTACTAAGAATGACCCATAATGGGGTTAAAATTGCCACAATACCTCAAATAGGGTATAGACATGTGAACTTCAGGGAAGACTCATTATTTTGGTCTTACAAAAATAATGAAAACACTAAACTTGCTAATGATGAGGCTAAGTTTTGGTTAGAAACAGCAAAAAAAGAATTCTTTTTTAAAAATAAACGTGATGTTGAGTATGATGTAAAGTAATGCCAAGAAAACGTACCCAAAAAATATACTTTGGGGAGGATCAAGAACAAGCGGTAGTACGATACTTAGAATCAGAAAACGAAGACGAAAAGAACAAGATATTCAATGAATATTTAAGAGAACCTCTCATTATAATGGTAGAAAGTATAATTCGCCGTTATAAACTTTACAGGAAAGATTATGAGTTTGAAGAAATTCATACGGACACAATGTCCTTCTTAATGACAAAAATAAATAAGTTCGACACCACTAAAAATTATAAGGCATATTCTTATTTTGGAACTATTTGTAAAAACTACCTAATGGGTACTATACAAAAAGATGCAAAAGAAAATAATAGATCCGTTTCCTATGAAGATATTTCGTCAAGGATTGAAGATAGGGCGGATCTTACTTATATTATCGATGAGGATACTGTAGATTACACTGATGTTATTACGAAATTAATAACCGAATTAGAGAAATTTGTAGATGAAGAAGACCTTAACGATAATGAATTAAAATTGGGGTATGCCTTAATTGAAATATTTAGTAATTTTGATAAGATTTTTCAAGAAGGTGATGGTAATAAATTTAATAAAAACCTTATTTTACTATCATTAAGAGAAATGACGTCTCTTACAACTAAAGAGATAAGAGTGTCTATGAAAAAGTATAAAAAATTATATGAGATCCTTAAAATGGATTTTATAAATTATTAGAAACAATCTATTTATAGGTATGAGAAAGAAAAAAAACATTTTAGCAATTGATACAGATTCTGCTCTCGCACTTATGCAAGAAATATACAACGATATTGTAGAACAAAAACAAATTGCCAATCTTATAGCAAAAAAAATGTTAAGTTTCATGAAGGAAGCTGAAGACATGAGTGTTATTGGGCCGGTAATTAAGGAACAACAAAAGATATTAAACGACTGTACCGAAAAAAAAATATCTTTAGTTAAATTACAAAGTACACTACTTAAACAAACAGGTGGAGGTGATTCAAACATGCCAGGTGGTAAATTAGACTTAACTGAAGATGATAGATTATTACTTGAAAAACTTATGAAAGAGGATGACGAACCTTCAGGTGGTGACTCACAAAACTATAAAATGTAATGAGTAAAGTCAGTAAAATTAGAAATGAAATTAAATCTAAGATTGAGGTAATAAAGAAGATTAATGATAATCCAAAATTAGTTGCCGACGATTTATATGATTTATATGGTGATGGAATAACCAATACCGATAAACTATTACAAAGTAAGATCGGTGGGTTAACCTCTAAACTAAAGAGAAAAAAAGATAATAATGAGAATATCTTCGGATCTATTATCGACGTGGCTTCGACCTTCCTATCCTCAAATTCAAATTCAATTCAAGTTAACGATAAATTAATCTCAAAGAATAAGATTAAAAAGTATGCATTAGAGTCGGCTAAATTAACTTTAGAGGACTCTAAGAATATTGTAATGAAAAGTGTAAAAGAAGTACTTTTTGTTAATTCTGAAAGTAGTATATGTGGGGTAGATACTGAAATACCCGATGATGAGATGAGAATTTCACCTAAGGAATTTGATTTCTTAAATACGTTACAGACAGAACCGGACTCTAAGTTAGGGTTAATAATGTATGAGGAACAATCACCTACCTATGGTGACATTAAAATGAATAGGGAGTTTTATGGGGGATTCTCAAACCCATATACATTTAGTAGTAAAAAAGGTGAAACTTTATTTGATTTAACTTGGGACTCGTCACCACAAGAATATGTGGTTAGTGGGTTAAAACAAGGTAGTAATGTAAAATTTTCTAAATTTATCGGAGACTATTACGACTCAATCGAAACCCCTAAATTAGAATATATTACTAAGACTGCAATGTTGATGACCCTGCAAGGGGATGGGGATAACCCACAGGTCGTTGATCAAGGTCTGAATTTCCTAAATAGATTATGTGAAAAACTTTTTAAAATATGTGGTTCACCATTAGAAGATAGTGGGTTAATACAAACCACTAGTCAACAATTTAATGAAAATGATCAAGACATAGAGTCATATTTTGACTTTAACGATGTGGAGGGGATAGATATAGATGCAGAGGACGCTAGATTTAGGAAAGTATTAAAATTTGTCGATTGTGGTAATTTTGAGGTACCATCATCATCGTCTAATTTCGAAGACTTTGTATACCTATCAGGTAACCAAGATCTAAGTAAGTTAATTGATTCCACTTTAGAAAAGACAGCTAGAAGTGCATCACTTGAAACAGAAGACTTTACACCGATAGATAATATACAGTTAGAGTTAATTAATCTCTTTGTATTAAACGTACCTAAGGCGTTAGTTAGTTCAATTATTAGTCCTAAATTTATTTTTCCTGTCGTGGTGGCATGGAAACAACTTAAAGGTGTTGTAGGTGACGTAAAAGAAATTCTTAAAAAATTAAGTAAGTTATTTTTTAGAATTATAAAAGAGGTTTTTTGGAAATTTATCAAAGGATTTTGGAATTTTATTAAAAGAGATTTATTATCGTTTGTCAAAGAAATTGCAGCAAAAATTACTCTAAATAAATTTAAGAAATATAAAAGGATTTTATTATCCCTAATATCAATTATAAGAAAAATACTTTCTCGCGAAATAGACAATTGTTTTGCGTTATTCCAAACAATAATTGATGTGGTTAACGGAGCATTAAATGCTCGGGGACCAACACTGAATATACCGGGGTTTTTATTGTCTTTTGCGGATTTACTTCCCGGATATAGTTCTGATAGAGCATTTATGAATATTGCTGAAAGAATGGCAGCTGCAGGTATGAATACCGGCCCTGTTTATGGGGATGCGAATGAAATGTTAACATTAGTAAAAAGTGTTATAGATGGTCACAATGAAGAAGAAGATAATAATTCCGCAATAATCGGAGGTAATAAATTAGCAGTATTGGCGTCCCCATTGGGGCCAATACCAATACCACCTGGATTAATATCGTTCTCAGGAAAAAAGAAATAATATGGATAAAGGTAAAATAATAGAAGTTATTAAAGATCCGTCTGTAAAATCTAATAAAGATTTATCAGAGTGTTTACAAGTTCTAAGTGACGAATTTGAAAAGACAAAAGAGTCGGTCCTTTCGTTAACTAGACATATGGATGTCTTAGAAAATTCATACAATAAAATAAATGAGGAGATTAATAATAGGATAGTTAAGTAATGAGTAGTATTATTGAGTTAGCAATTGTTGATGATAACTTAGACCCAAAGGGTATAGGTAGAGTACGAGTTAAGAGGTCGTCACCTTCGAGTGCAATAGAAAGATCAATAGACTATGAACCATGGGACGAGAATGACCCCTTTGTAACATTACCATTTCTACCAACAAACATAAATTATATACCTAATGTTGGTCAAACAGTAAAATTAATTACGTACGACCCAGAAAATAAATTAATTAATAAGGAGTATATTGCCGGTCCTTTCACAACGGTTCATGACTATCAAAGTCAGGTTAACGTTAGACAGATAGAGGATACCACGTACGGAGGTAACGTTAAAAAAATGAATAACATTTTTGATAATAACGGTAACTACTTAAAGAAAAATAAATCTGAGGGGTCTATAGGTAAATTAAGTGATTATGTAATATATGGACCATATGGTTCTGATATTATTTTTAGTGAGAACGGTGTCACATTAAGAGGAGGTAAATTAAAAACTAAAGAGGGTGCTAGTGATAAAGAAAGGGCCGAAATAGTTAGTTACCCAATCTCTTCTGAGAAAAAATCGGTAATCTCATTAAAAAAATTCGGTACAACTCAAGAATATAAAGACGTTATCTCTAAAGAGATAACAATACCTAGTAAGAAATTAAATTATGTGGTGGAGTATTCACTAAACACCACACAGACTAATCAACCATCCTACACAATTAGTTGGTACGTGTATGAAGTAAAGAATATTTATGGGGACACATTCAATACAAGGGTTTTTAATAATTCAACAGCACAAAACTTATCTATTGGGTATTCAGACAAAGTAAAGTTGGTTAATACGGATGGTACATCCACAACACCCACTTTTACACAAACGGTTAGTAGTTATGAACTAGCGTTTTCAACTATACGTAACACTATTTGTGAAATGAATTCTGAGGGTATTAAAAAGTTTGACGGTAGACTACCAAAAATAAACTTACACCCATTCTATTTTAGACCAATATATACAATAACCGATAAAGAGTTTTTATCAAGAATAACCCCCGGATGTGTTAAACACGTCAACTTAGGGTCGGGTTTAATTTATAACATTAATGAGCCAACCCCCAAACCAAAAGAAGTTGAGAAAAAAACAAAGGTATTAAGAACCGTTTCTTCTAACGTCGAACAGTCTTTTGGGACGATTTCTTCAGATAAGATTTATTTCATATCTCCCGACACTAATACTTCGGGCACTAAAAAAGTGCCATTTGATAAGTTAGATAAATACGAATACACACAAGAAGATCTACTTACGAGGATAGAACCAAATACATACGCGACTGTAAGGGGTGAAACACTTTTAGAATATTTGGATATATTAACAAGAGTTATCGCCGGTCATGCACACAATCCCACAAAACCCATGGTTAAAAATGGGTACCCCGATTGGGATAAACTAATGGAACTTAGAAAAACATTAGAAAATGACATACTAAATAAGTCGATAAGAATAAACTAAGTGATATTTATAAGAATAAACTAAACTTATAATGTCATACTATCGTACTTATTTCGAAAAGAACAATACCCTATTAAAGGGTAAGAAGGTTAATACCTCTAAAAATCCCACGACCGAAATCTTCTATGGTTCAGGTTTCTCAAAATTTATATTTAAAGTCGATTTAGATCCATTAAAGGAAAAAATTGATAATGGGGAATATGTGTTAGATGGGAACACAACACACACTCTTAATATGACAAATACCGTTTTCGGTAGTGAGTCGTTTTTGGGAGCCAAAAAGGGTTCTGGAAGAGAGAGAACAACATCATTTAATTTAATTATTTTTGAGGTACCACAGTATTGGGACGAAGGTATTGGTTTCGACTATGAAGATTCAGGGTACGACTACTCTACAGGTAACAACACGTTTGATGTTAGACCATCTAATTGGTTTATGAGAACAACCTTAGATTCTTGGGACTCTGACGGTGTGTATTCTAACAACCCAACAATTGTTGGTCAACAAAGATTCGATAATGGGAATGAGAACTTAAGTGTTGACATTACCACTTACGTAAATTCTGTTTTAAATGGTGATACCGTTAACCATGGTTTAGGTGTCGCATTTGAACCACTATACGAAGATATTAATGCGGAGGTTGACCAATCGGTTGCATTCTTTACAAAATATACCCAAACATTCTTTGAACCATTTATTGAGACCGTTTTTGAAGATAGGATTGTAGATGATCGAGATAACTTTATTGAGAAGACAACTCAGAATCTATATTTATACGTTAATAAAGATACAAACTTCTTTGACTTAGATAATCTACCCACAGTAGACATATTAGACCCCACAAAGTCACCAATTGACGGATTAACAGGATTAAATGTTAATAAGGTTAGAAAGGGTGTTTACAAAGTTAGTTTTGGTATTGACGGATTACTATGTGACGGAAAACGTTTCTTTTATGATGTGTGGAAGGGAATTTCTGTAGAAAATAACTCATTTCCCGACATTACACAAAAATTTGTACCTAAACCATATTCGTCTAAATTTTCAATAGGTGAGAACAAAAAGGAAGTAAATAAATACGTTGTACAATACAGTGGTATAAAACAAAACGAGAAAATAAAGACGGGTGACATTAAAAAAGTTACTGTTATGTTTAAAACTATCTCAAAATCAACCGTAGAGTTATTTGATGAAGTATATTACAGAATGTATATAAAAGAGGGTAACACGAACGTTAATGTTTTTGATTGGACTCACTTAGATGTTACAAACGAGAATAGTTTTATGTTATACAAATAATTTAATTCCTAGGGAATATTTCATGGAAATAAAGGGTACCAAACATAATGAAGAAATAACTTATCCTAATGAGATAAAATTTGAAATTATTTCAGAAAAATAAAATATATATATATTAATATGGACTTAAATGAAATTATTAAAAGGGAATTAGACACCCTTAAATCCGGTAAGAGAACCGAAAATTACATGTTTTTTAGTAATCTAAAACAGATACAAAGACAATGTGAAATCCTTTTAGAGTTAGATCCCATGGTAATTGAAGATATTCTACAAAATGGTCATGATTGGGCAGATGATCATATTACAGTTGCAAAGGAAAATGTTGATCAGGTTATGGATTTCTTTATGAATAAAACCGAAGAAATCGGTAACTTATCAGAAGAAACCCACATAGACGAAACTAAAAATAAACCGACTAACCCTAAATTGTGGGCTTCGTCTTTGGCTTGGGCTAAATCGAGGTATGATGTCTGTCCTAGTGCATATTGTAATGGTGCGGCGGCAAAACGATATAAATCTAAAGGGGGTAAATGGAAAAAAAATAAATAGGGATTTTTATGTATTTATGTTTATCCTATTATTTATAAATGGTTAAACATAACAAATATGAAAAAATGTAATAAATGTGGTGACACAAAAAATAATTCGGATTTTTACAGACCTAATAGATCAGCCACATGTAAAATGTGTCATTTAGAGATTACAAGAGAATATAAACGTAAAAAAAGAAAAGACCTTAAATATAGGGAATTAGAATCTAAAAAACAAAAAGAACGTAGAGTTAGATTATGGCAAAACACCTTAATAAATGATTGTAAACATAGAAAAGGTGAAATTGACATTGATTGTGAATATATTGATTATCTTTTTGATAAACAGGGTGGTAAATGTTATTGGTTCGGTGTTGACCTAATTCCATCCACAGAAAAAAAACACCCTCAACAACCTTCGTTAGATAGGATTAATAACAAACTTGGATATATAAAAGGAAATATTGTTTTAAGTTCTTATAGTGCTAATATCGGGAGAAACGAGAATGATTACGATACATGGAAAAACTTTATAAAACTTATAAACCCAAATATTTATTAATAATAAATTTAAATAATGGTAAATAAAACTAAAATTATCATTTCTAAAGAGGATATGGACTACGTTAATGAGTCTTTAGAGAGTGGTGAAATTATTAAAGAAGATCTCTCACGATGGTTTAAAGAGAAGTGGGTGGATGTGTCTCGTAAGATTGACGGTAAACACCCCCCTTGTGGTCGTAAAGACGCTGACGGGGATAAAGACAGGAAAGGTTACCCTAAGTGTAGGCCGGCCAATAAAGTGTCTAAAGAGACACCTAAGACTGCTGGTTCATATAGTAAGAAAGAAAAGAAATCTATGACACAACAGAAAAGACGTAAAGAAAATAAAGATAAGTCAAGTGGTAAAGGTAGAAAACCTAATTACGCAAAATACGACGAAGGTACTATTGTCTCTATGGTGATTAATGACTTACAACAAAAATCATTAGTAATTACCCACCCAACATTAAAAAACATAAACGAAAATTTAACAAACTTAAGTGAGGGTCTAAAATATCATTTAGAAAATAGGATCCCTATCGTTGAGAACATATATAGGGTTTATTCTAAAGAGTTTTTTGATATTTACAATGAAGTACGTCATTTAAATGAGAATAATGTCTTAGATGTCACCGGAGTTGATTTTGACTTAATTAAAACAGACATCGGTAAAACGGGTATGTATGAAAATACGGAAGTGTATTTAGATATACCATTTATTGAGGATAGTGAAGAGTATTTAGTTGAGGCAAAATACCGTGGACGAAATGTTAAATTAAATAAACCTTTTAGAACGTCTGGTGGACCTAAGAAATTTAGTGTTTATGTAAAGAACAAAAAAGGTAATGTAATAAAGGTTAGTTTTGGTGACCCTAATTTAAAAGTTAGGAATAACAATAAATCTGCAGCAAAATCTTTCCGAGCAAGACATAACTGTAAAGATAAAAAGGATAGAACCAAAGCCGGATATTGGAGTTGTAACATCAGTCGTTATAGAAAGGCATTAGGTTTAAAATCATCAAACCCTTGGTAATATGAAAAAATATAATCTTTTTGAATATTGGTCAGATGAACCTGACTATCCTGAGTCTGAAGGTTTATCCTTCGTTGATGATGAATTAAACGACGTCGAAGACTTATTTGGTTTAATTGGTCACAATACTATGAGTGGTCTATTTGTCGTGTACCATCTTGAGTCGGGTAAAAAATATATATCTCACACCGACATGGTTGAAAAAGAGTACTTTCAGGCGGATAGTTATAGTCAAACTGATAGAGATGAAGATGGGTCTTATAGTTATCGTGAGTTAGATATGGATAATGCTGAAATGACAGAAGAAAGTCTGACGATGTTCGCTACTATCTCATACGAAGAAGACGATAGAGGTATCGACTTTGATCAGTGGGAAAGTGGGGTTGCATTAATTGAGGTTACCAATATAATACTTAAAGAAAGTTATATAAATGATAAGTCCCTTTATAAGGATATTATAAACATAATAAGAAATTACGAAACACAAAAATTGAAACAGAATGAGTAAACAACTACCCTTTAGAGAAATACTAAGACAGACAGACAGTATTAGGATTTTTCCATCGAATACCGAAGAGAATGAATTAAAGTGGCATTTCGACAATGAGGATAGGGAAATTACCTTCTTACATAATAGTGATTGGAAATTTCAGATGGATGATAAATTACCCATCAATATATATGAGGGATTAATTCTAACAATACCCGAAGGAGAATATCATAGAATAATAAAAGGTAGTGGGGATTTAAAGGTAAGAGTTAAGAAACTTAATAAAACTCTACTGTTACCCCGCACTCAGTAAGCATTAAAAAAGATTTTTCTTGTTGTACAACCCACTTATCGTGATTCTTTGTTGTACAAATCTCTTTACAGACAACTTTAACCACACCGGATTGTATTAAACCCCTTGCACAATCCGTACAAGGTAATCCGGATGTAAGATAAGCCGTAGATCCTTTTAAAGACACACCAATACGTGCCGCGTTATAAATTGCATTCCTTTCAGAATGTTCAAACCAAAAATACTTTTCAGGTCTTTCTTGTCTACCACTATTGTTATCGTCTAAACCTCTAGGGAAAGAATTATAACCAGTAGTAAGTATCTCCTTATCTTTACCAACAATTACGGTACCGATCTTAGTACTTTTATCTTTTGATTTTTCCTTTACTTGTTCGGCAATGTTTATAAAATATTCTTTCCAATCCATACTATACTAATGGTTTTCTTTTACACTGATACCAAACTTTATCATCTGAAAAACGATTAAGGTTTGTGGCGTCACCATTTAATACCATCCTACCAATTTCATGTAATAATTCTTTTTCGTCTAAAGACACCCCAACAAGGAACAATGACCCCTCTTTAGTTATTGTTTTTGACATTTTTTTCCATTATAATTTCATAATTACAAATATAAACAAATATTTTCCACTATAGATGATTTTTTTGTTAAATTTTTTCCATTAAAAAACCCCCACTAATAAAGTGAGGGTTTCTTTTGTTTATAAGGTTTAAGATTATTATCTTAAAGTGTCTAAACTGAATGTTTGTAATCCACTTACGTTGATAACACCGAAGTAACGGTTATTAACCATTTTCTTAGCGTATCTCGTCATAATACCCTTTATTGGGGTAAAATTGAATGGGTTATACATTGTAGGTGTAAGTTGTAAAGGTACGTAAGGTGCGTAGATATAACCAGCATCTAATAACGATTTTCCTTTATGTCCTACTAAGATCTTACCTGCAGGGAAGTAAGGGTCTCTAAATACTTGATATCTACCAGCTAATGTACCAACTTTCTCAATACCCATGTTGTATTGGTCTTGTTCAGCACCTGCGTTAGATACGTGGAAGTACTCTAAGTCATCGAATACAGCTGAAACTTCAGAAGAAACAACGATCCAGTTAGCACCACCTCTTAAAGTAGTTTTATGGATTTGAGCCGATAATTGGTTAATTTTAGTAATTAACGTTTGGTTCCAATCCTTTTGAGTGTACCCTTGTAAAGTGTCACCGTTAGTTCCACCGTACTTCCACTCATTATAGTCCCACTTGATGTTCCAAGCTGCTCCTTTTCTTAAGTCTCTTAAGATCTCTCTATCAACCTCAGCAGCAATTTGCTCAGATAACAATGCAGTTAACTCAGCTTCAGCGTCGATGTTATGGAAAGCAGAAACGTCTTGAGCCAATTCAGGAGACCAAGATGCTCTTAATTTTCTTTCTGTAACAGAAACAGTAACTGAATCTAAATCGAAAGAAACCTCACCGATAGAATCTTCAAATTCTAAAGATGCATATTGTCTGTAAGTTAATGTGAAATCACTAGATTCTACATCTGCACTTGCTTCAAAATCAACAAAACCTGCAGAACCGTAAGTTTGCATGTCTATGTTTAAGTAAATTGATCCGTCTTCGTCACAAATATCTTGGAATTTTCCTGTAATACCTGTTGCTTTAGATCCGTACTCAACAATACCTTTACCGTATTTCTGAGTTACAATGTTAAATGGTAATGATGCTCCACCTCTTTTAACTTCTAAAGAAGCTAAAAATTCTTCAGTATCCATTTCGTTACCTACAGGTCCAACAATTTTACCTTGTCCTGCTTTAGAGAAACCTTTAGCTACTAATAATACTGAACTTACAGTATCACCTGAAGCTACTACAGTACCACTTGTTGTAGCTGTACCGTTTGCGAAAGTTACTCCACTAACATCAGCTAATGTGATAACGTCATACTCACCTTTTGAATAGTCGAATAAACCTTCGTTTGCCTCATCTCCACCTTCGTAGAAACGGTCATAAAGATTTCTTCCACCATATCCTTTGTCAGATGCATCAGTGTTACCTGGCATTCCGTAAGGTGTGTTATGTGAATTATCATTACTATTTCTATCTTGGATCTTAGGTACAAAGTAGAATAATTTACCAATTGGTAAGTTCATAGCTTGTACAGAAACGATATCGTTTGCCAATAATTTAGAGAATACTCTTCTAATGATTGGGAAAACAACAGTTTCGAAAGAACCTGATGCATCTGAAACAGCTGCTTCGTTTATTAAATAAGACGCTTGGTTTTCATATAACTGAGCGATGTTATCTTTTTGATGTCCGTTAAGACCTTCTAGGAATCCTAAGTCATCCCATTTTTTGATGGTATCTTCTTTGATAACTCTAAGGTGTTTTAACCCGATGTTACCAACCATACCTGATTCTAATAATGCTCCCATTTTAAAATATTGTTTTGGTTTAATTTATTTATTTATTTTAATTTTGACATTAAATCTTTCATTCTCTTGAATTGTGGACTTTCATATGCTTTAGATTCTGAAAGTACTTCTTGAGAAGAAGATGTTGTCGGTGTTGAGACAAGTTTACTAGCAACTGACTCAGTTACATTTTGTTTATTCCCCAATTCACCTGCAATTGATTTATAGGTAGATTTGGCTTCAGTTAAAGAAGTGACAGAGTCAAATCTTTTCAAAATGTTTAATTTCTCATTACGAGTTGTAGAATGTTCTGTGAACAATCTGGTTGCGTAAGCTAAGTTTGCGTTGAATACAGCAACTTCATTAAGTTTATCTTTAAATAAAACTAAGGCTTTCTTATATTCACCATTTTGTTTTTTTAAGTTTTCAACTTCTTCGTTAATTGCACCAGCGGCGTACTTTTTCTTACTATCAATACCTGCTCTATCTGAACCACCTTTGTTACCATGTACATTAGATTTTGTTCTAGCAGCTTCGTCAACTTCCTCTTCAGAATATTCTTCATCGGAAACTTCTTCATCGGATTCTTCCTCATTAACATCTTCAATTTCGATTTCGTAAACTGTTTCGTCATCTCCTTCAGACATTTCTTCTTCTTCTGAGGTTTCACCACATTCGTGACATTCCTCTTCTTCAGAAAATTCATCCTCAAGACCTGATTCTTCAGAATCACTATCTAACTTGATTATGTATTGGTCGTCTCCGTCCTCAAGCTCAACGTTATCACCGTCTTTCTTAACAACAATTCCGTCTTCAGGTTTCATAGATTTGAATACCTTTAATACTTCTTCGTCAGATGCGTCGGTCATATCAAGAACTTCGTCCTCGTCTTCCCCTTCTTCATCATTAAAAGGTAATTCCAAATCATCTTCATCACTATCTAATGATAGTTCGTCAGATTCTTCGTCCTCAACCTCGTCTTCTAAATCAGGATCTTCCTCGTCCGTTGGCTCGTCGTTTATCGAAGTTTCATCATCATTTCCTTCCTCGTCGTCAAATTGTTCCGAGACCGGCATATCGTTTTCTTCTTCTGTGTTAGGAGTTTCGTTAACCTCAACTTCCTCTTCTTCCATTGATTCTTTAAGGACTTCGTTTAGTTCTTCCTTCATGGTTGAAGCAAGTATACCTTTTGCGTTTGCCTTTACTGCCTCCTCAAGGTTTTGTACTTGAAGCAATGCTTGTTCTAAAATGGATTTTTTACTCATTTTTTTATTTGGTTTTATTATAAATATCTGTTTTTTTTAAAAAACTAACTTTTATGGTATTATAATCAAAGAAAAATTTTTTATTTATGTAAAAAACTATTCATTTTACCCATTAATTTTGACATTCTCTCGTCCACCACAGGTTGTTCTTCAATTGATTCTTCGTATTTTTCTCTATCGGACGGGTCATGGAAAACATATGCTCCGGGTGTAGATGGTGACGATACCAAATCGAAACACACTAACTCGAAGTCTTCCTGTACAATGTTTTGACCCTTTTCAGATTTAAGTGAACCAACACCTCTAGATGATATACCTAAAGTTACCCCGTTCATTATTAACATTGCGGCTTGATCTCCTTTAGTACTCACAATCCCCATTTTTTTCCAACCTGGAGAAGTAAGTAGTTTAATTTTACCCATAAGTGTCTTACCATCCCACCACGTTTCGGTAATGACATGAGAAACTCTATCTAAATCAATAAGTGATGATGATGGGTGGTTAAGTTCATTAAGTGCTGAACCCTTACCAATTATGTCTTGGTATTTATCGTTTTCTCTCTTTAAAAGTTTTTCAGGATATACTCTACCATTTTTATTTGGTGTATCAAATTTTTGAAGCACAGCATATAGAACGATATCTTCTGAGAAGTCGATACCCTTCATTTCTGAAATAATTTTTTTATTTTCTTCGGGTGATACAAATCCTGCATCATATTCTATAAGAATTCCTTTCCCCGTATCTTTTGGACCTAATACTTTCATGTATCTATAGTTTTATCTCTATAAATACATGAAAAACTAAGTTATTTTTTCTTTTTGTTGAAATTGTATAATAAATCGTCATTTAAACACGTATCAATTACCTCGGTAACTAAATTATACATGTCATCTTTTAATGATTTATCTTTAATGTTGAAGTGTTTTTCGGTATATAATGTTATTTCTAAATTCATAAAAGATCTTTTCTCTTTTTTTATTCCTTTAGTTCTAACATCTAAATCCACAATTGACTCTTTCCTAAAAAGACCTATACCTAAATTATAGATTAATTTTTTTATTTTATTTCTTGAAGATTTCACTATTACGTCGTAATCTTCGCAGTATGGGTCGGGTTCTAACCATGAGTTAAAATTTACATAAATTGTTTTTAATTCTTTATGGTTAATTGTACCGTAACCTACTTTAACGTTTTTGTAATCTCCTAATGGAATGTAACGTCCTAATTTCATTTTTCATATTATATCGTATTTTATGGTGTTATCTAAAATATAGACAAAATTATCTTGAAAAACAAATTTAATTGTTTGTATTTATATAAAAATCAGTAATATGTTAATAATAGAGGTTAAAAAGGGTAATATAGAGCAGGCACTTAAAAAATATAAAAAAAAGGTTAGAAATGTAAAACAGTTACAACACCTTAAGGAAAATAAAACTTTTTTAAAGTCGTCTGTTAAAAAAAGAAAACAACATCAAAAGGCAGTCTATATACAGATGTTAAAGGATAATGAAGACAAATAAAAAAGGTGTCCTAAGACACCTTTAAATAATTTACGATAATCCCTCTAAGAGGTCTTCTAATCGATATAGGTTATATTTACTTACATCCATTTTAATTACCTCATTTCTTACCTCATCGGCCTTAGATTTAAATGAAGAGTCTTCTTCTGTTAGTAAATCTAACGTACTATTAATACTTTCCTGTAAATCTGAAAACTTAATGTTAAGTTCTTCAATATCTAACGATAAAATACTATGTAATTTCTCCTTTTCACTTTCTGTTAAGTCTTTACCATAATCAGAATTAAAGTTATTCACTAAAACTGTGTTTAAAAGATTTTCATTAACTGATTTATCCACTTTTAATTCGTCTTGAGTTTTATCGGTTACTAAATGTTCCACCAATTTTTTCTTAGCAACAACCTTACTTGATATATTACCTAACTTATCCGGTGTTGATAAATGGTCTAACCACTCATACAAATGATTAGTTGTCTTATCAACATCTTTAAGTGATTCGTTTAAATCAAATAACGACTTACTAATATCGTGATGTTTTTCCTTTAAAACTCTGGACAATTCCTCGACGTAAATCTGTGCGGTTTCTTTATCGTCAAAAGTTTTACTTTCTATTTCTTCATATAATGAATACATTTCCTTCAAAACACTACTATTCATTATTGGCTTAAAATACTTGTTTATATTTCCTTTAAACTCTTTTGTTCCGTAAGATTCTGTTAATTTAACTAAAACCTTGTTTTTAATGTGTCCAAATGTCATCATTATTCGTCTTTTATAATATCTTTAATTTTATTCTCTATTTCATAAATATTACGTTGTGCCTTATCGACATCAAAAAGATTATCAAAATCTTCTTTTTCGTCACCTAACATACTTAATATTTTAGATTTTTTTGAGTTCTCACTTAATGGTTCGTCACCACCTACGTCACCACCAATTGGTGGTTCAGGTGCCGACCCCATGTCTCCACCTCCAAGGTCTCCACCTCCGAAGTCTCCACCACCCATATCGTCACCCCCCGATGCTGGTGGGGACTCCATAGATTGTCTTTCTTTTTCAGAGATTCCATATTTTTTATCAACCTCATCAAATACTCCGGTCCTTTTAATAATGTTTTGTGTAATACCTAACTCAGCACCAAGAGCTCTTTCGAGTCTTTGTTGTTGTAAATCAAGTATAACATCATTATCACTCATACCAAGAATATTTTTCTTAGCCCAAGTATGTGATACGGGTTGTATACCTACTTGTGATTGATCTGCAGTTGCGTCTTTATATAATGTTATCTTCTCTTTCCACTGTTCTATCTTAAGTAGATCAGATTGTGCCGATGGATTAGTTAATGTCATTGTGAAATTATCTAACTCATCTTCTAAACCAAGAAGATACAGGTGTACTAACGCAATTTTATTTAATTCCTGTATAAGTGATTTCTGTATTCTATTAACAGTCCTCGCAAAACGAATATCCATTAATGCCAATGTTTTACCGTCACCAACAATTTCCTCAAACCCTAAGAAAGCTTTAGGTATTCTAAGTGCGGCTAACATCTTTTTCTGAATGTATTCTATATCTGCAATTTCCCCTAAATTCTGTGCTCCGGGTAATGTTTCAATTGGATTTGTTTGTGAAGGGTCTCTTACGGGTATAAAGTAATCCTGATCAACAGCCATCTGGTTATATCTCATATCAACCTGTCCGTTCTTTTGATCAACTATTTGATCTCTTTTAAACTTATTGGCAACTCTTTGTACATAGGCCTCAATGTCTTTATCATCCATATTCCCAACGAATACTTTAAACACCCTTCTTTCAGGTGCTCTAGATGTTCTATAAATTAACATTGCGTCTTCAGCCAAAAGTAGTTGTTTCCATATACGTCTAACCTTATCTAACATAGAAGTACCATATGGTAATTTTCTATCGTCACCTAAAAGTCTAAAGTGGGCTACTTCCCATGCTTGGAACTCCATGTCCTTATTTTTCCAAGCGAACCTCAATTCTCTACTTGGTACTTTGGTTGTTGGTTCTGCCTTGTGTACGTTAGATGCGGCACCTTCATGTCTCTCTATTTCAATATTAGGTAGTTGTTGACATCCTATTACTCCTCTATCTGGATCTATCTTTAAATAAACGAAATTATCTCCGTATTTTGACAATCCTCTACACCACATTTGTAAGTTAGTGTTTATATCTAAAACATTATAGAATAAATCCTCTAATATGTTTTTAACTCTTTTAGATTCTGAATAAATGGTTAATATTTGTCCTTTCTCAGATAAAGTAGTTGATTCCTCGGAATAAATGTCTAACGCTGCCGATATTTCAGGTGTGAACTCCATAGACTCATAATCATAATAAGCAGCCAATCTATTAGGTTCATAATAAACTGATTGATTATAAAGTGATTGATCTAACTTAGTCCACTTATCTGCAATATATTGAGATTGTTGTTGTTGTAATAGTTGTTTTTCATACTCCTCCTTACTATCGGTCTTCAATAGTTGATCCTTATCAAATCGATATTGTTTTGGGGGTGTTGGTTTTTCAGATTGAAATCCGAATACCTTAGTCAGTTGCTGATAAACTGTTAATTCTTTTTTAGCCATATTAATAAATATTAATCATTACAATATACATAATTTTTTTTACAATTAAAACCCCTTTATTTTTTTACCGAATAACCATGAATGTTCTTGGTATTGTTCTAAAGTCGGGTTATTCCTACTTGGATTGTAAGGTTGTCCGTCCGTTGTCATGGACCCTATTGCGTCGAATGCGGTTCCGTGGGAATAAAAAGACTTACTCGTCTCATAGGTCCTTTCTGATAAAACCCAAGAATCCAACATTGCCTTGTTCGAACTATCATTTCTATTTAGTTGACTAAAACAAATGTCACCAACATATAGTGCCATTGCTAACCCCATAATTGCGTCATCGTGAGCACCCTTCATGTGGTCAGGTCTACCGTTAACATAAACAAAGGTATTAAGTTCATTTAATAACCTACTCGATCTTACACCAAACCCATGTCTTAAATGTTCTTCAAATGACGCCACAATCTGAGTCCTCTTATTATTGAAACTAAGTCCGGGTATTTTTTCTTGTGCTTTCCTATTATAATCCCATTTGTTCATTGAATTAACTCCCTCAATGTAAAGGTCTTTATAATTCATCTCCTGTAATTTTCTGGATGTGGCAATACCCATACCACCGGTAATATCAATTACAACAAATGCCTTGTATAATGTGGCCCATTTATATGCGATACTTGCTAAATCGTCGGGAGGTATTTTACCAATATACTCTGCAACTTGTTCACGTTCATCGAAATCGATTACTGATATTGAGGACGCATCCGCACTATCTCCTCGAGACACGTCTACCCCCATAATATATCTATGGTCTTTTACAGGTTCTTTCCATAACCAAAAAGTACCTTGCATATATTTCTCAATAGGTTCCTTTATTTCATTTTTTCGTATACGTTCTTGTATGTCGTTAGGGATAACACCGTCACCAGACCCAAGGAAGTCACATTCTAATTCCTGTGCGATCTTTCTTTTATCGTACTTGAACTTCTTGGCCATATTCTCAAACCAATGTGAATATGGTTTATATCCATCTTCAAGTAATTGTGTATAATTCTCCCAACCAGCTTCTAAAACTACTTCATCGTCATTGTAGAGATCCCTATTTAACATATAATGGATTATATCGTCTACCTTTAACCATTTTAGGTCCGAAGCGTAACGAGGGTCTTTAAACCATCTTAAATCGGTTATATGAAAATCATTCATACCTCTTATTGCTTGGTCATATACACCATAGTATATAGGGTCGTACCCATTAGGTGTGGAGATTAGGATAATCTTACCCCCCGTTGATAGGGATGCCATAGATGCGGCCCAAAAATCTTCACCTGCTTCAATATATGCCGCCTCATCAAATATTAGTATAGTTGGTGTATAACCACGAAGTGCATCGGCCGACGTTGCAACCGCCTTTACTTCACATCCATTCTTTAATCTAAACCTACTCTCAGAATTTTTATCGGGAGAAAACCCCACGTTAATCCATTCTGGCCATTGTTCTAAAAACCCCCTTACCTTATTAGCCATCTCTATTGCAGTATCACGTTTGTTGGCAATAATTAATACTCTCTCAGGTTCGTCTTTTTTTGCTATTTGTAGTTTTTTTGAAACCCAAGCGGCGGTAACTGTAGATACACCGGCTTGTCTGTATTTACGAGTGATGTTTTCGTTGTATGTGTCGTAATCAAGAATTAATTGTTCTTGGTCGGGAAATAACTCTAATGGTACATATTTCTTTTGGGTGTTATCGTATGTCTGTAAATATGTTTTTAAGGCATATGGAGTATCTTTCATGATCTTCGCATATTCCTTAAGTTGTATTAATTTATTCTTATCCATAACTTCATTAAATAAAAAAAGTGGTCAAAGACCACTTTAGATTTATACTGTTGGTCCTTCATCATCATCGTCTGGTGATAGACCTATACCTAACGAACCTAGAAAATTACTGAATCCGTCATCGTCGTCGTCCCCACCATATTCTCTATTATATTCGTCTTCTTCATAATCTTCATTACGTAAGTCTTCTACAATCTGATCAACCATTTTCTCTATGATTTGTTTACCTAAATCAGAACCTTTTAATATTTCTCTGGCTACTTTAAAGAATTCTTCATTATCTAATGAAGAGAATCTTGAGAATAGATAGTTCTGTATGTGTACCATACCCTCTTCTTGAATTCTGTCAGGGTACGCATCTCTAAATTTTTCCCATATTACCGGTCCTAATCTTAAATCCCATATCTCTGAAGGTAAAGTATCTGTTGAGTTCATTACCATTTCCGCCGAACGAGGATCATCAGGTAACCCTTGGGTCCCCATAACCTCCATAACACCTTTTATAAGTTCATGAATAAGTGCAGGAAAGAACACCGCTCTTGCCTTTATTGTTGGTGGGTCGGTTTCAGTATCAACCTCTTCCTTTCCGGCCAAACTACCACCTTGCATACCTTGTTCTAAAGTACCATCAGGTAATATCCAATACATTAAATCATTAACAGACATTAAAACACCATACTGATTAATTATATTTGGATTTCTCTCAGATAATTCGTTTGCTACTAACTCAAACATATAATGTCCTTTCTTAGATGCCCCCTGTATTAAAGAGTTTATAAACCTTCTCTTAGCGGTTTCTTGGTCAAATTTTTCAAACGCGTTAATAAAATCAGTTAAGTCTTCTTCAGCCTCTTCAGGGTTCACACCAAATTGTTGTTCTATTTCTTCCTCACTTGGTTCTTCACCTTGTTGTTGGAAACCGTCCATATCAATACCACCAATACCGACTAATTTCGCGTCGAACTGTAATGACCCTTCTGGAAGTGCCATTTCTTTCTTAACCAACTCGACAGCCAAATTCTCTAAATATTCTTTGTTGTCTGATTCAAATCTCATAACTGAAGAAAGCATTTGATTCATTGTTTGGTAAAGTTGAGCAAAAGTATTTTGGTCGGTTACATTACCTTCTTGACCCGTATAGTGTTTTACTTTAGAGACCACATCCTTAAAACGTTTAGAGGAAAGTATTTCTTCCCAATTAGAAGGTAACCCATCCGGTACCTCATCATTAGGTAGTCCGGGGTTATCTTTAAAAGGTGTTTCCCTATTCGATAGTTTATCCTCAATATCTGAATGTGCTCTTTCAGGGTTATCACCGTAATCCATCGCCATTTCCTTGACGTTTTTAATCGTTTCTAAAAGTTCCTTTTTACTTATCATTTTTACCTATTTTTAATCCTATTGAGTCGAAGGTTAGTGATTTTGGTAACTTAGCTTTCGGCTTCGGTTTATGTTTAGGGGCAAACGGATTTTCTCTTTTAGGTTTACCTGGTTTTGTTGTTGGACGCTCCCTTGTTGGGGTGTCCGTATCGGGTTTAGACGGTTCAGGTGATTGTTCATCAACATCAAACATATTTTGTGACGCTACCAATCTATCCGCACTATCACTTAAAGCACCAATCATTTCGTAAATTTCTTTCTTAGTTGTGGTATCCGTATGGTATTTATCCTTCACTAATCCCTCAACCCACTCATTTAATTCTGATTGTTCGTCTTTCCACTTTTTTAATGATTTTTTGTCAAATGATTTTTTCTTACCATCCCAACCACAACTGTGACATAAGTCAGGGTGATTATCTTTCGATTCTACCTTCCAAGAATGGTCACATTTTTTACATTTAGTGGTTTTTCCCACCTCAGCATCTTCATACGTCTCAAAAGTTTTGTTGTTTTGTTTTGCATTAGATATTGCTTGTTGGTCATCTTTAGGGATGTTTAACGTTTCTTCCGACAGAACTCTTTTAGAAAGACTATTAAGTTGTTTGTCGGTTAAATTTGAGATGAATTTACTACTAAATCCTTCACTCAAAAGTTTATTTACGATGTCCTTTCTTTTCATATACCCGTATTAAATTTTAATTCTTCTTTTATCAATTTAAATCCCCTATTCTCTACTTTATTGTTTACTGATTCAATGTCTTCACCAAAAGAAAAAGTAAGTCTTTCGAACTCACTTTCATAGTCGAATTTCTCCCAACCTAAACTAATGACTCCATCCACGGCATCTATAATACCAAAGTAGTCTGATTTTTGTATTAAATCTAGATCAATATCACTATTCTTTAAAACACCAACTAAAGTAATGTACTCTAAGTCTGGTGATAATGAATCCGGGTAAGTTGATGCGGGGATTTCATACCACTCCTCTATATCAAATTCTGTTTGGTCACTGAATATAAACTCATATTGTTTTTGATTTTTGTAATCAACACCAATTTCATTGATATAAATAAGTCTCATATTATTTAAAATATTTACTTATAGTTTCCTCAACATGTTTGTTAATTTCACTCTTAAGTTCGTCTAAATCTAACTCTACTTCTTCGTTTTCTTCTTCCGAAACTTCTTCATGTTTTACACTAAGATCAGCAAAGTCTTCTATACTCTTTTCTGAGATTTCTTCTTCAGTATCTTCCATTGGTGCAGTTACAAAACTTTCCAATTTAGACATGATTTCATCAATATCCGACTCTACATCTTCAACATCTGAAGGATCCTCAGGAAGTTCCTCGAACTCATCACCCATTTCTGTGTCATCAAATTCACCATCTTCCTTAGGTTCAAATCTCTCTGCAATTTCTTCTTTATCTTCTTCATCTAAAGAGTTTAAATCCACAGCCGAAAGAACCATATTAATAACATATTTTATGTCATCACTTTCCATTCTTTCCTTTACGTCTCTTAATGACTGACCTAATTTACCTGAAAACTTTTGTACTTCAGCCATATAATCAGAACGTTTACTTTCTTTTTCTGTCTCCTCGTCACCCATTTCAGGTTCTACAGTTGGTTCATCAGACATTTCTGGTTCAACTGATGGGATATCATCTACAGGTGCATCTGCAACAGGTGCATCCATAACCGGTTCCTCAGCAGGTAATTCCGCCACAGGCTCGTCAGATGATGGAGAAGGAGATGATTTACTCTTAAGTACATACTTCTTCGCTTCAGACAAATTTTCTTGACCACTGATTAATTCTAATCTTTTAAGTGCTTCAGAATATGATGAAAATCTGTTTTTGTTTTTCATAAAGATACCACCTATATAATCTAACGAACTTTCTGTAAGTCCTTTTTTTACGTAGTAGTTATCTCTTTCCTTAACAATGCCGTAAACCCCATTTTCGGATTCTTTTATAAATTCAACACTTTTAGTGGTTGAATTCGACTCATTAATTGTGGACTTATTATTCCTACCGTAATTGGCAAGCTCCATTATCCTTTTAATTTTCTCGTCACCTTGTAGTTTCTCACTACCCAATGGTTTTAGATCTGACATATTATAATTTTTTTTGTTGTTACTTATTCTTATACTATAAATATAACAATAAGGAGAAAAATATCTCGTTTATTACTGCGTTATAGATAATTTCTTATCTGTGGTTTGTGTTTGAAGGTCCATTAACTTACCAATGTACCCATTTCTTCTTAGTAATTTGAACGCTAAATTCTCATATGAGAACTCACCACCACTATCAAGACCGCTCTGTCTAAACCTCTTTAATTTAAGTTTTAGTTTCTTTATTTGGTCAATTACGTCCTTACCTGATTTAAGTTTTACCTCAATCTTATCAATGTCTTCCTCAAAAGATTTAGATTTTTTTATGATCATTTCTTTATCGATCGATTGAATTGTTTTTTCTGGCGTAACAATCCACCCATTATTTAAAACTGAATATACACCAGAAGATAGGTGTTTTTCATTTACGTCCTGAACATAAATTTCACAATCAAAACCTTTAATGGTTATTTCGTGTTGTTTATTCCACAGAGATCTCTTACTATCAAAGAATCCCTTTAATAAATCTAAATTATATTCGGTTTCGTCATAATCAATTAATATGTGTAAATCGACGTCCGAATAGGAGGACCAATTAAAGTTGGCAAGAGAACCAGTTAAAATAATATCATGAACAAAGAAGTCGATGTCTATGAACTTCATAAAACTTTCAGAAACCTCTAACAAACGAGAACGAATCTCTTCGACCATAACGAATTGATCGTCTTTTTTTATAAAAATATCTTTAGAGAGACCATCCTTAACTTCAAAGGACTTAACAATCTCTTCATTATTACCAATCTCCTCAATTAATTCATTTACAATTTGAATGTTCTCCATTATAATTTTTTATATTTGTAAGTCTTAGAAATGTTTAAATTAAAGAACTTACCTTGAGATTCTGATAGTCTAAGTTTAGTAAACTTTTCCCACGGAACTTTATAATACTCATAAACCCCACCACTATTAAAGGTGACTTTTAATGTTTCATCTTCAGTATTGTAAGATGCAGACTTTAAATTCGATGATTGAATTTCGACAAGAATTTCCTTACCGTTGATTTTTTCTGATGTAATTGCCATAATATAACGTGTTTTTAAATATAAAATATAACATCTTTTTTGTGAAAAATCAAGTTCATCTGATGTACATATAAATATAGTTTAAAAAATAAAACACCTCGTTGTATTTAACGAGGTGTTTCTAATTAAGTAATAGGTATGGACCTATAGTTTGTCTTTTTTTTGTCTTTGGGGATTGTTAAGGTTAAAACCCCATTTACAACCGTGGCAACGATCTTTTTTAGAATAATGTCGTCCGGTAGTGTATACGACTTTGTAAATGATCTAATAAAAACATCTTCACGGTCTTCTTTTTTCTCATGAGTGACCGTTAAAACGTTATCTTCCACCTCAATGTTGAAGTCTTCCCTACACAACCCAGGAACTAATAATTTTAGAGAATAATTATCCTCATTTTCGTTCATGTGGTTATGTGGGGAGTGTAAAACATTAAACGTTTCGTCCATAAACCTAAAAAAGGGATCATTTTTTGATAATAACATAGTTTTTTAATTTTTTTTGTTTATTTTTGTGGTCTATAAACAAAATAGGTACCATTTTAATTTTAAAAGACAAAAAGTCACCAATTACGTTTTAATATGTCAAAATGACAAAAAATAGATAATATTGACTTTTGGACTAATTTTGGGTATCTTAATAAAAAAACAAATATATGTCAGTAGAATTTTTTGAAGAAAGTGGTCAAACTCAAAATAAAAAACCTAAGAAAGGTAGTAAAACTCCCGTCTTAGATAATTTTTCTAGAGATTTAACACAAATTGCATTAGATGGTGGTATTGATCCCATTATAGGTAGGGATAAAGAAATCTCAAGAATATCACAAATACTATCTAGAAAGAAAAAAAATAATGTTGTTATTGTGGGTGAAGCTGGTGTTGGTAAATCCGCCTTGGTTGAGAAGTTAGCCTTAATGATTAGTGATGGGAATTGTCCTAGTAATTTACAGGATAAACGTATCATGTCTTTAGATTTAACATCTTTAGTTGCGGGTACGAAATACAGAGGACAGTTTGAAGAAAGGATTAAAGTAATACTAACTGAATTACAGGACGCACCTAATGTTATTGTCTTTATTGATGAAATCCATACAATGGTCGGTGCGGGTAACGCGTCTGGATCTATGGATGCTGCTAACATACTTAAACCGGCATTGGCGAGAGGGGAGATACAATGTATTGGTGCAACCACGTTCGATGAATATAAAAAGAACATCGAGAAAGACGCGGCATTAGTAAGGAGATTCCAAAAAATTACATTATCGGAACCGAGTACCCACGAAACAATCGAGATATTGAAAACCCTGCAACCAACCTATGAAAAATTTCATAAGGTTACATATATGGATAACGTAATAGAAACGATAGTAACCCTTTCTAAGAGATATATTACGGATAAACAATTCCCAGATAAGGCAATTGATGTGTTGGATGAATTAGGTTCTGAGAAAAAGATTAATGTAAAGGTACCCTCAATAATTGAAAATTTAAGATTAAAGACTGAGGAGATTAGGGTTAAAAAATTAGAGTTTGTAAAAAATCAAGATTATAAAGAGGCTGCAGAATTAAGAGATGAAGAGAGAAAGATCTTAAAAAAGTTAGAATCAGAAAAAACCAAATGGGGTGAAGAACAATTAATCAATAAAAAACCTATAACGGTTGATGATGTATATAACATGGTTACTAATATTACAGGTGTACCAATTAATAAGTTAGATACTAAGGAGACTAAGAGTTTACTTAATTTAGAGAAAACGATTTCTAAAGATGTAATTGGTCAAGACAATGCGGTTGAAATAATCTCAAAATCAATAAGAAGAAGTAGAGTTGGTGTTAGAGGGGTAAATAGACCTATAGGATCATTTATGTTTTTAGGATCAACAGGTGTCGGTAAAACACATCTTGCTAAAACATTGGCAAAAACAATATTTGGTGACCCCGAAAAAATGATCCGTGTGGATATGAGTGAATATATGGAAAAACACAACGTATCTAAGTTAATT
>Ga0209555_10000422_pt1 | contig 36038 bp, 36 predicted proteins | sample SaaInl85LU_5_DNA_FD_184643 | JGI IMG/M metagenome (GOLD analysis project Ga0209555, IMG submission 184643) | Marine microbial communities from expanding oxygen minimum zones in the Saanich Inlet - ESP_85LU_5_DNA (SPAdes) (version 2) | ecosystem: Environmental > Aquatic > Marine > Intertidal... | reverse complement strand
TCTAAAAACTTTCAGCTTTTTAGTAATGAACAAGTAAAGTAATAACCATAGGGTGCCAAGAGGTAAAAGCCATAATACTAATAGGAAAAGACTATTTGTTTGTCTCGCAGAAGACAAAATTGGCTTAACTCGTGTTAAAATAGATTGATAAAATCTCATACTAAATCACTGAAATAAAATTATTTACATTGATAGTACTTTAGGTTATGGTTGTTTTAAGACAACATCAACAAATCGGATCGATCAACCCCGAACGGGATGTTGTACCTTAGGAATGAGAAATAAATAATAATGGAAAATAACCTCAAAGACCACTGGGAACATATTTACGGTACCAAACAGCCCCACGAGGTAAGTTGGACCCAAGAAATTCCTACCACTTCCCTAAAACTGATCGAAGAGCTCAACCTTTCGAAGGATGCTCACATCATTGATGTAGGTGGAGGTGACAGCCACTTAGTTGATCACCTACTTAAAATGGAGTTCACCAACTTAACGGTTCTAGACATCTCAGCTGCTGCTATTAATAGAGCGAAAGAACGATTGCAGTCTGATGCAGATAAGGTGAAGTGGATTGTTTCAGACATTTTAGATTTTAAACCTAATACCACTTATACCCTTTGGCATGATCGGGCCTCGTTTCATTTTCAAATCACAGAGGAAGCAATTAATCAATACCTAAGTATACTTAAAAAGGCCACAAAAGATTATGCAATCGTTGGAGGATTCTCTACAGAGGGTCCAAAAAAATGCAGTGCTCTTGAGATCAAACAATACAACGAGGAGGCTTTACAAGAGTGTATGGCTGGTGTAGCATTTCATACCATGAAAACTCTGAGAGTAGATCATATCACCCCTATGGGAGGCTTCCAAAACTTCTTGTTTGGAGTATATCAAAAACATGACTAATTGAAATAATATTACATTAGTATTTCACACTAGCCTCAATGCTTAATCGTCCCGGTTTTTATCTGAAGATACTTTTTCTACTATTCTCCATTTCAATAGTTCAGGCTCAGCACGAATTCGAAAAGACGATCGATTTATCATGGGCGGATGATCGTAATGCGGCGATTTATGCAGCTCCCTTTCAAGGAAAACGTTACATCAATTCTCATCGTATCCTAAACGATAAACATAAATTCTTTAGAACCTTTGAACTTCAAGAAGGAGAGTTGATTTTTGATCACGATCGATACAGCGGCTTACAATTAAAGTTTGACTTATTTGAACAACAGCTGGTACTTCTTCATCCCAATTCAGATGGAGCTACACAGGTAGCTGTAGACATGAACCGAGTACAAGCTTTTAAAATCAATCATCGCGTTTTCGTTAAAAAAATCATTGATGAATCAGACTACTTTTTAGAATATATCGATAAACTAGACCAGAAGGAGATCTGGGTATACCACAGAAAATTACTGAGCTTTAAGCTAGATAATCGTGTTGGATATTACGAGTTCAATCCGAAAGATCGACTATACATTTTTAGTAAGGAAGGTTGGGATAAAAGCGATGCAATTAGTCTTGAAAGCTTCTTTCCAAATCGGTCAAGGGAGATCAAAGCGTGGTCAAAAGCCTGGCAAGACAATAAAAAGAAGGATGCCTCACGATATCTCAGAGCACTTTTAAAAGAATTGAATCAAAATTGAAAAAGTATCTCTTCATCATAGTTCTACTCTTATCCTTACCCATTACGGCACAGGAGAAGACCTTATCCTTCAGCTTTGAAAAAGTGAATCTTCTCGAGATGATTCGCTCAATCGATAAGCAAACGCCTTACGATTTTAAATATGCTGCCTCTTGGTTTGATCAGAAAACCTATTCTTTCGAGGCAACGAATAATTCAATTGATGAAATACTTGATCAGCTCTTTAAAGACACTATTTTCAACTATTATCGATTAGGAGATCAAATCATTATAACTCGTTACAGAAAGATATACGATGAGTTACCCGAAGGATTTTTTAAGACAAATGCTGCAGACTCCACCGAAAATACTTCAATCATAACACCCAGCTTTCAAGAAAAGTTTGAACCTACCAAAAATGAGGTGATTAAAAACCTAGTAATCGGAAAACAAGGAGGCTCTTCTCAGAAATATTGGATATCTCTTACCGGGTCAATCTTAAATGGAGAGAATAATTCGGGAATTGAAGGAGCTGTTGTCGCTACTAAAGGTAAAAACGCCACTTATGCCATTACAGACCAAAATGGTTTTTTTGAGTTGAAGGCTCCTAGGGGCGAGTATCTACTCGACATCAACGCCGCAGGATTTCAATCACTTGAACAGCCCGTTACCGTTTTCAGCGATGGCAGTTTCAGCATTGTACTTTTTGAAGCCTTTCAGAAACTTGAAGGGGTAGTACTCTTAGGTAATCGTATCAACCCCGTAAATTCGAGTGAAACTGGTGTAGAAAATATTGATGTTGAAGAATCGAAAACAATTCCTCTAGTACTAGGGGAGAGAGACGTTCTTAAAGTTGCAGCAACCCTACCGGGAATCAGTTCTGCCGGCGAAGGCGCGACAGGCTTAAATGTTCGAGGAGGAAAACCCGATCAAAATCTCAACCTTTTAGATGGTGGGGTGATTTATAATCCGACTCACTTTTTCGGAATTTTTCAAGCGCTAAATCCCGTGGCCATTGGTCAGGTGAACATCTATAAAGGGAGTGTGCCTGCTCCTTATGGAGGTCGATTGTCCTCTGTATTTGATCTTCGCACCAGAGATGCCGATTTAGAAGAAACCTCAGGAGAAGTATCACTGGGGCCAGTTACCTTCAATGGAGTAATAAAAACTCCTTTACATAAAGGAAAATCATCAATAATAACAGGAGTTCGTGGTGCTTATTCAGATTGGCTTCTTAAAAGATTGAAAGACGAGAACTTACAAAACACAAAAGCAAACTTCTACGATATAGTTAACAAGGTTCATATCGAAAACGAAAAGGGATCAAAATTAGATATCACCGGATATTACTCCAAAGACCAATTCAACGCCACCGGAGATTCTCTATTTTCTTATTCGAATCTTATGTTAAGCATGAATTACAGAAAGAACTTAGGAAACAAAGTATTTAAGGCTACTGCTTCGGTTTCAGACTATCGCCATCAAATCGATTATTCTGGAAACGCTCAAAATGGATTTATTCAGAATTACGGCATCAACCATATCAACCTTCTTGCCTCATTATCAAAAATTAATAAAGAACATCAATTAGAGTATGGTAATACCACAAGTCTTTATACCATTGAGCCGGGCAGTCTTGACCCCAGAACAGTTGAGGACCAGATTCAATCCCTTCGAATAGAAAACGAACAAGCTATTGAAGGAGCTCTTTTCGTTTCCGATATATGGAAGGTCAATGATCAATTAGAAGTCAATGGGTCGGTTCGATTACCTTATTATCTATCTCTTGGCCCGAAAGAGGTAAATACCTATGAAGCGGGGCTTCCACTTTTAGGGTCTAGTGTGACGGGAAGCGAACGTATTGAAAGCGGTCAAGTGGAATCAAACTTCCTTGGGGCAGAACTGCGGCTAAGCGCAAGGTACCTAATAAGTGATTACGCATCAATAAAACTGGGTGTAAATAATGCCTATCAATACCTACATACGTTAAGTAATAATACAACAGCATCCCCTTTTGATTCGTGGAGGTTATCTAATCGCTATGTGCGTCCTCAGGAGGCACAGCAAGTTAGTTTTGGATATGCTTATCGAGAAGAAAATGACACCTTCGATTTGACCTTCGATTTGTACTATAAATGGTATGAGAATTTGACCGATTTGAAGACTGGAGCAAACACACAGCTCGTTCCCAATATTGAGACACAACTGATTCAAGGGGATGGAAAGGCCTATGGAGCTGAATTCATGATTCGAAAAAACAGAGGAGATCTTAACGGATGGATCTCTTACACCTACTCTAGGTCTCTGATCAGGCTGAATAGTGATTATCCGTCAGAACGTGTAAATCAAGGTGCCTTCTTTGCCTCAAACTTTGATAAGCCTCACGACTTGAACCTAGTAGCGAATTACAAGCTAACTCGAAGATTTAGCCTTTCAGGAAACTTTACCTACCAAACAGGTAGACCTATAACCATACCAACCGGCAAATACGACTTAGACGGAGTTACCTATGTAACCTATAGTCGTAGGAACGAATTTAGAATCCCCGATTACATGAGATTTGATATCGGATTCAATGTGGAGGGCAATCACAAACTAAACAAACTCGCTCATAGTTTCTGGAGCATTTCAGTGTATAATATTCTCGGACGAAACAATCCTTACTCAATGTTCTTTGTCAACGAAGACAATCGAATCAAGGCCTACCAGGTGTCTATTTTTGCGAGAGCTATCCCATCTATTTCTTATAACTTAAAGTTCTGAAAATGAAGAAATACTTAAAATTAGTATTCGTTAGCTTCCTCGCTGTAATAACCTCGGCCTGTGTCGAAGAGGTTGCTATGGATTTCGGAGATGATCAGAGTAATCTTGTGGTTCATGCAATCATCACAGATGAGTTGAAGCATCAAGAAATTACACTAAGTAGAACCTATCCGTTTGATATTAAGGAGGCCCCAGCAGAAAAAGGAGCTCTAATCACACTTAATGCTAAAGGTCAGAGTTTCCCTTTCGAAGAGATTGAAGAAGGACGTTACAGATCAGTTGATACATTCAAGGCTGAAGCAGGAACTGCTTACCAGCTATCGATAAATACCTCGAATGGTCGTAGTTATATTTCTGAGTCTAAATCATTAGTAGGCGGAGTTTCAATTAACGATTTTTCAATCAAACCAGGAATCAATGAAGACAATGAAGAAGGGCTTTCTTTTGAGTTGAGTTCAAACAAATCAAACTCTGAGGGCAACTACTACCGAATTGACTATGAAGAGACCTATAAAATCATAGCCCCTTATTGGAGTGCTTATGATGCTGTTATTTTTGCCGAAGGATTTCATACCGTAGATGTTAGAGCTATACTACGAGAAACCGAAGAAAAAGAGTGTTACGGTAATTTCAAGTCTACTCGTATTAATCTAGTGAATACGTATAACTTTCAGGCGGATGAAATCAACAATCTACCTGTAAGATTCTTGAAGAAATATGATCCGAAAGGAATGTATCGATACAGCATCGAAGTCAAGCAGTATGCGGTAGATGCTCAGACCTACTCTTATTATCAGTCTTTAAAAGAGATTTCAGATGCCTCTACTACCGTATTTACTCAGTCCCAACCCGGACAAATCAACAGCAACATCTACTCTGAATCAAACCCTGAAGAAGTAGTTCTAGGATACTTTGAAGTGTCAGGAGTAGACTCTCGAAGAGTCTTTGTTGATTACAGAGACTATTACCCTGAAGGGAATCGACCGAATTATTTCTACGCATGTCAGACCAGTGTTCCATCGATAAGCGGAACTATGGGGAATCGTCCATTACTTGAAGCCATCAAATCAGATGAACTCGTGTATTTTGCCTCTACAGAACCAGGTCACCCAGACGGCCCCTTCGTTATGGTACTCCCCTTTTGTGGGGATTGCACAAGAATAGGATCAAATATCAAACCTGAATTCTGGATCGATGAAGACTAGAATATTCACACTAGTTGTATTAATACTCTTCGCATACACGCTTAGAGGTCAACAGATTCAAGTTAATTCAGATCAATTAGAACGGGTCAGACAAACCCCAAAAGAATTGGTGTGGCTAACCCTTAATAAAACCACTTTTTTTCCTTCTGAATACCTTTACTTCAACGGGTATCTCTTAAAAGCTAAAAACCTTGAAACCTCAAAGGTGAGTCAGAGTATTTACATCCGATTAGTATCTGCAGATCAGAAATACTCAGAAATCAAGAGAGTGTCGCTCAGTGATGGGTTCGGTAGTGGCGACTGGTTTATTTCTTCTGAGCTAGCCACAGGAAGTTATACACTACAGGCCTACTCGCAATGGATGCTTAATTGGCCAGAGAGTATTTTCGAGCAAGAAATTCATGTAATAAATCCTTATACCAACGCCAAGGTTTCGGTAGAAAAACCGAACATTTCAAAATCCTCAGCGACGGGCTCCTCGAATCGTCTGTTCGAAATAGATCTCAAAGCATCTTATACCGCCAGAGATTCTGTAGCATTAAGTATTCGTCTTACAGAAGAAGGAAGATTAATCAGCCTACCTCTTAGCGTTTCTGTTCGTAAGGTCGGCGAACTAAACGAACCTCCTGTAAATCTTCAAATTGCCAAAATCGATAAATTAAGACTTGGGGATAAAATTTACAAACCTGAACATCGGGGTAGTAATCTTCGAATAGAATTAAATCAAGATTATATCAATCCTGAAACAGCCATAATCACGCAACAGGGTACCAATCAATTATTCACCAAAATGGTAAAAGAGGGGTCAACTTATTCTACTACGGTAGAGAACCTGTCAACAGACTATCCAGTTGTTTTACAAGAAGATTCAAAGGTATCTCTCGTCGATGTAGTAACCTTCGAACCCTTACCAAAAGCCAACAAAAAACCTCTTGCATCAACCTATAAGCAACTTAACGAAGATCAAAAGTCAACGCTACTGCAACGCAGTATCTATAACCAAATCGAAAATAACTATTTCGAATTCAGGCCTGACTCTATCATCGTAAAACCGGTTAAAGACTTCTTGAGCAATCTACCTTCTAAAGAATATAACTTGAACGAGTATAACCGATTTAGAAGTTTGAAAGAAACGATACGAGAAATTATTCCTGAGGTAAGTGTAAATACTTATAAAGGGAAAGAGACCGTTGCTGTAAAGCAAATTCAAGTTTTACCTGGCTATTTACCTGCATTATTAATGATCGATGGTATTCAATTTACGACCTCAGAAGATTTATTTAAGGTAGATGCTACCCTTATAGATTATATTCGAATTTATACCGATCCATTAGTTTATGGAGGTAAAACCTATGCCGGTGCTCTGCTGATGGATGGCAATTCTTCGCAAGCGGGTTATTTCAAAACAGGAGCCCTCATTCCCAAATCATTACTAAGCGAATCCCCCAAGAAGTATTACAATCAAACTCATCTTGCAGACCCTAACTTACCTGATTTTAGAACACAACTGTTCTGGAACCCGAGAATGCGTATCAACTCAAACAAAACCATCCATTTAACTACTTCTGAAGTTAAAGGAACCTATGTCGTACAGATTCAAGGGTTAGATAAAAATGGACAACCTTTTTATGAGATGAAATCTTTCTCCGTTAATTAGTCCAATTCAACCATACAGGCTTTTCTGCTCCCGAGCCTGCACCCTGGTTTTCACTTTGAACAATAAAATCTGTATTAATCGAAGTTGGGTTAATCAGATTTACTGCTGACCCTGTAAAATAAATAGGGTTTACTTGTAACGAATCGATACGATTGAAGGCGTCTTCATCTAGACTCAAAAAAGAACCTATCTGACTTACATACCAATTCTCTAAATCTAAATCTGCTCCGCCAGTTTTGAATTGAACGAGAGAACCTTTAGTAGGTCCTAAGAAGGTCAGATCTTCAAACAAACCATTATTGTTAGGTTCCTCAGACGCCATATATTCTTCAAATTGAAAAGGTGAAGAAGCAATATTAGAGATAAAGGTTTTTTGGAAATTACCTCTCCAACCGTTTGATATACGGATTCCTTCTCCAAGATCATTCAAATACAGTCGATGCAAATTTGCAGTTCCCCCTACGATACGAACGCCTCCTCCAAGAGCTTGAGAAATTTCTACTTGATCAATGATAGATTGGCTTCCTACCCCATAGAGACCTAAAGCAGCCATTGATGACTGTTTAATGGCTTGTCCAGCATGATAAATCTTTACATAGGTAAGTCTGACAGAGTAATCTAAATCGTCCCCTCCACCATATAGATAATTACCCACTTCGGTAAGACGAACCCCTGATTCGTTGGTTATGGCTTGGCCCATTACTTGAATGCCTCCCCAGTCACCAGCAGAAGGATTGTCACTGAGCGACTCGAAAATCACAGGCTGCTCTGCAGATCCGTAAATATTAAGTTGTCCACCTTGTCCAACAGCGATATACGCACCCACGTTTGGAACCACTTTGATAGTAACCCCAGGCTGAATCTCCAGCATCGATTCATCACGAATAAGTAAAGGCTCAGTTAAAGTGTAAACACCCCCCGTTCTAAGTACGGTACGCCAGACAATCTCTCCACCTAAAGGGTTTTCATATACTGGACAAAACCTTCCGCAACTACCTCCACAATCTATCCCAACTTCATCACCGTTTTGAATACCATCATTACAAGTCACTGATAAGCCATCTGCCACCTCAGCGCTTTCACAGGAGTGCAACATCCCTATCAATAAAAGTAAAAGAGAAAATAAGTGCAATCGAGATCGTAACATTGAAACAGATTAGGTCTTCTAAAAATACTTGTTTTAGTTTATCTTCAAGCTAATGTCTCAACCTTCATCTGCATATAATAATTCAGAGTCTAAACATTACAGCGCGTACAGACCTCCTTTACACGAGCTCATTCTATCGAAGGTTTTAAAGGACGAATACTTTAAAACGGCTTTGGATGTGGGGTGCGGAGTGGGTACTTCAAGTATAGCATTAGTGCCTTATGCAAATACAGTGATCGGCTATGACCCTAGTCAAGCTATGATTGAAAAAGCCACATCTCATCCGACTACAACCTACACTAACCGGCTTGAAGAACTTCCTGATTTTTGTGATCTACTTTGCTTTTTTGGCTCCCTTGAATATATCGATACCATGATGCTGAAAAAATATATACAAAGACTAAGTAATAGAGGTCGTTTAATTTGTTGTGATTTTGAAATAGACTATGCATCTGTTTTGAAAACAGCCGATATCACCATTCAGACAACCGATTACAACCACGCCAAAAATCTCAGTAACTACCCGGAGCAATCAGATTTCAAAGAAGAAATCTGCGAAGTTGGGTTCACCTCATTTAACTGTACTTTAGAACAACTCAAATCACTGCTAGGTGCCGAGTTTGAGCATATGGGCAAACCAAAAGATCTGTTGGATATGATTCGATTTGATCGAGAAACCTTCGAGCTTAAGGCAGCACTTTATTATTCTATGTATACCAAACTCTAATTGATGAGAAGCCTTTTTATTCTAATCTTCGGCCTATCAATACAATTTACCAAGGCTCAACGAGTTACCCAGCAACGTATTGATAGTATTGTAGAAAACGGTATAAGAAATGGTGCTTTCCCTGGAGCGCAGGTTTTCCTAAAAAAGGGAAACCAGATTCTCGTAGATAAGGCCTATGGGTTTCACACCTATGACAGTATTACACCGGTAAGTTCAAGTGACTTATACGATTTAGCGTCTATTACCAAGGTAGTTGGCTCAACCCTAGCACTTATGAAACTCTACGATGATGGACGATTAAATCTAGATACCCCATTCAGTAGCTACTTTCCTGATTGGAAGAGACACCCTAAGAAAAGTAAACTCACGGTAAGAGAATTGCTCGCTCACCAAGGGGGAGTCGTTCCCTACATTGTTTACCTCAACAAGATCACAAAAAAAAACCAACAGCTGAAAAGTCGATGGGTGAGCAACAAGCGTTCTGAAAAGTATCCTACCAAGGCCTATGAACAAGTCTTCATTCACCAAAAATTTAAATCTTACGTTTACCGCAAGGCGAAAAAATCAAAACATTCAGACAAAATCTATCGCTATTCAGGTCTTACCTTTTTGATGATTCCTGAGGTCGTTGAACGTTTAAGCGGTAAAGACTTCGAAACTTATTTAAATCAAAACTTCTTTGAACAGCTAGGTGCGAGTAAGCTCCTATTTAATCCAGCAGATAAGGTTTCTATAGAGCGTGTTGTACCCACAGAGCAAGACAGCCTCTTTAGAAAAACATTGACTCGAGGTTGGGTTCACGATGAAAATGCAGCGTTACTGGGAGGCGTTTCAGGTAATGCCGGATTGTTCGCCAACACTCAATCTCTTCTCCCAGTCTTAGAGATGCTCTTGAACGGAGGGGAATACCAAGGGCAAAAGTTTCTTGAGGCTTCGACCTTAGAGACCTTCACACAAATTCAGTTCAAAGAAAACAATAATCGAAGAGGATTGGGTTTTGACAAACCAATGATCGGTAATGACTCGCTATCGTTTGAGGATTCATACCCTTCTCCTTTGGCCGATCCATCCGGTTATGGTCACTCTGGCTTCACCGGCACTTTCTTTTGGGTAGATCCCGCCACTGAACTCATCTATATCTTTTTATCGAATCGAGTATATCCGTCAAGAGAACGGCAGGCGATCTACGACTTAGGTATCAGAAAGGCAATTTTGTATGAAGCATTGAAGACCGACTAAACGAATTTTAACAGTTTTTCTTCAATTATTCTTTTGAATTGAAAAGGTTAAAGAACTTACGTTAGGTATTTTATTAAAATAGCCATTGCCCGTACCTTTATAAAAAAAAGGTGCTATTGAAAAAGAGTATTTGGCTTGCCATATTCTTACTTTACTCCTGCACGAAGGAAACACCATCCCTGCAAACACAGGGATTGCCCCTATACTATTCTATCACCCTTAGCACTTCAGGGAATGGGCAAATTGAATTAAGCCCTGTAACAGCCGACAATCGCTACCTCGCCAATTCAAACCTCGAGATCTCAGCGATTCCCGAAGCGGGTTGGGTATTCACGAATTGGAGCGGATCATTAATGAGTGAAGCAAACCCTCTTGCATTTACTATTGACAATAATCTATCACTCAAGGCCAATTTTACCATCGAGTCACCAGAGGGTGAAGGCTCAGAAGGCGAAGGTTCAGAAGACACCCCAGAAATTATACAACTCGATAATGAGATGACCCTTGTTGCCGTCAATGCAAAAGCAGGAGATCGTATTATTTATAATGAGATTGAATACCTTGTTGTTGACGAGCAGATGCTCAGAGAAATCGTCGTCGATCAAAGAGAAGATTTATCCAAACTCATCACTACGCTAGTAACCGACATGAGTAATCTTTTTGAAAACAAAACCACCCTTACCCCTAATATTTCATCTTGGGATACTCAAAACGTAACCACCATGAAAGCAATGTTTAAAGGTGCGACTTTGTACAACGGAGATATCAGTTATTGGAATGTTGCTAAGGTTATTGATTTTTCAGAGTTATTTGCTTCTACAGGAGGCTTTAATCAAGATATCGGAGGCTGGAATACCTCTAGCGCAACTCAAATGGACGAGATGTTTTATAAGGCTGCTGTTTTTAATCAAGATATTAGTAGTTGGTGCGTACCTCTAATTAAAGAAGAGCCAAGAAACTTCTCAACAGAATCACCCCTGTCACCTGGTCAGTTGCCTCTTTGGGGTGAATGCCCTAAGTAATTATTTACGCTTCCACACCTGGGTTCTGCCTAGCAAAGAAAAACCAAGATAACCACGAACATTAAGGGTGTTATCATCTTTCAAAGTGATGGTACAATCGTAATTTTTACCATTTGCAGGGTCCATGATTTTACCCTTAGTCCATGAGTCATCATCTGGCTTTAAGCCCTTGACAATGACCAGGCCTTCGATGGGTTTATTATAGTCAGCTCCCTTACAATACACGCAAGTTTTACCTTGATCTTCAGGTAAAAGAAGACGTTCAATTTTTCCGTAAAGCTTTCCATCTTCAACATAAAGAAGGATTTCAGATTTCTCAACTCCTGTCTCATCATCGACGGTTACCCAACGGCCCTCAATGTCTGGAGTCTGAAAAAAGAGCGCTAAGGAAAGTAATAGTGATACCATTTTTTCTTTCTAAATTAGGTAAGATGTTAAAAACCAGCAGTATGAAATTCGAAAAATTAACCCTTTTTATTAAATCAGTATTTATAGCAGGTTTAATGCTGGCAACCACAACTACTTCGGCTCAAAAAGAAAATAAGTTTAAACTAGATCCCTCGACAAATATGCTAATGACCGGCAAAGGGCCAGGGCAAGATGGATCAATAAATCCATTCGCAGGCCAAGACTGTGTGGCCGTGGTAGAAAACCTAGCTAAGGCTCCATTTTCGGTTAGAATTCAAAAAAATGGGTTGGTTTTAAGAACTATTGAAATTGGTACTAAAGAAACCAAACGCATTGAACTTAAAGGTTCAGAGGAACTTTACATTGACACTCAAAAGAAAACTACTCGATTCACCATAAACTATCAACAAACTTCTAAATCTTAAAAAATGAATAAACTATTAACTGGGCTCATCTCTCTTATTCTATTCTCATGCACTAGTAGGGCACCTCAACCAAAATTATCTCTTGCACAGTGGTCGTTGCATCGAATGATTTGGGAAAAAAATATTTCTCCATACGATTTTGCAGAGTATGCGCACAATTTAGGATTCAAAGGCTTAGAATATGTAAATCAATTGTATCCAGAGGTCATGCTTGCAGAAGATAAGGCTGCAGCCATCGATGAGTTTGTAGCCAAGAACAATGAACTAGCCAAAAAATATCAACTACAAAATGTACTCATCATGATTGATGGAGAAGGTAGTCTTTCTGTAGCCGATGAAACTGAGCGAACTAAGGCTGTTGAAAATCACAAGATTTGGATAGATGCTGCCTCAGCAATGAACTGTTCAGCAATTCGTGTAAATCTTCACGGGTCTAATAACCCTAATATCTGGAATGAAACTTCGGTAAAAAGTCTAACTGAACTGGCTAACTATGCTATAGACAAAAATATCAACGTACTCGTTGAAAATCACGGTCGATTGAGTTCGAACGGAGAAGCATTAATGGAAGTCATCAACAGTGTTGATCTACCGAATTGTGGAACCCTTCCCGATTATGGGAACTTCTGTATCGCTGAAGATGGCTATGGGTCAATTACTGATGAAAACTGTAGTGAGGTATACGACATCTACAAAGGTGTTGAAGAGATGATGCCGAAAGCTATGGCCCTTAGTGCAAAGTCATTTGACTTTGATAAGGAAGGAAATGAAACTAATATTGATTTTACTCGAATGCTGTCAATTGCCAATAAATACAATTATCAAGGTTTTATTGGAATTGAATACGAAGGAGATAAACTAGGTGAAATTGAAGGTATTGTTGCAACTAGAGATCTAGTACTAAAAAATCTTAATGCTAATGAAAATTACTAACCTCATAATCGCATTATTGTTTTGTGTTTACGTAGGAAATGCTCAATCACCTATTGGCGGATGGCAAGCAAAAACTACAGATACAAATGGTAACGAATTAAACGTATCAGCTATTGTCACCGAAACGCACCAAGTGATTACTTGGTACGACACCACCGGAGACTTTATTAAAACCATGGGTGGATCATGGACCCTCTACGGCGATCGCTGGCAATTAAACGTTGAATTCGACTCTCATACCCCCGATAACGTAGGGAGAACAAAAGAGTTTACTATCATTCCCAGCGCAGAGGGTTATCTTTTTTTGCCTTTAGGTCTGACTTTCAAACCAATTGATAATGGCTACCCAGGCAAACTCATGGGAGCCTGGCAAATGACTGGCCGAAAGCGCGGAGAAGAAATGGTCTCAAGACCAATTAACCAGGCACGGAGAACTCTAAAATTGCTGTCAGGAAAGCGATTTCAATGGATTGCCTTTAATGTAGAAACCAAAGAGTTTTTTGGAACCGGTGGAGGGACCTACACTACGGAAGACGGCACCTATACTGAAAACATTGAGTTCTTCTCGAGAGATCATTCAAGAGTTGGGGCCTCATTAGCATTTACCTATCAACTCATTGAAGGGCACTGGCATCACTCAGGTTTGAGTAGTAAGGGGAGTCCCATATATGAAATCTGGAGTAAATAATGTGGGGAGCCAACGAATGGACTGATCGAATGTTTCGAAAATATTGGTGGCTCTTGCTGCTTATTGTAATTGCTTATTTAACGATTAAGTTAACTATAGCTTAGTCATCTTATCGAGTTCTAACAGGGAATTAAGTAGTAACTGTGTTCCTTTTGCAATATCCTCAGGAGTAGAGTACTCCAAAGGAGAATGACTTATTCCCTCATAACTAGGTATAAAAATCATACCCGTTGGCCCTATCATCGCCATATCTTGAGCATCATGCCCGGCTCCACTAGGCAGGCTCAATTGAGAATATCCTAGACGTTTGGCCTGATCGCTAATAACTTCACGAATACGATCATCCATCATCGCAGGTGGACTAGTTGCATCAATAGGAGAAAATTCAAAGGTGGTTTGATATTTTTCATTAATGTCCTTTGTGCTAGAAACAATAGCCTCATAAACCTCCGTAATGCGCTCTGAACTCAAATCTCTAATTTCTAAACTCATTCGAACCTCTCCAGGGATAACGTTAGGTGCCCCAGGAAGTGCCTGTATGCGCCCGACAGTAGCTACCTGATTTCCTTCAATACTCTTTGCTAATCTATTCACATTTAATACAAACTCAGCAGATGCAAGCATCGCGTCTTTACGTTTATTCATCGGGGTGGTCCCGGCATGATTTGCAAATCCTTTGACAACAACATCCCACCATTTGAGACCGACAATTCCTTCAACTACCCCTACATCTAGACCTTGATCGTATAGATTTGAACCCTGTTCGATATGTAATTCGATAAAGGCATGCAGATCTTCCTTGCTTCGTTTGACTGAGAAAATGGTAGACGAGTCTCCACCTAAGCGATCAATTCCTTGAGCATTAGTATAGCCTGACGAGGTTTTCACTTCAAGAGTCCCTTCATCAATCTTACCAGCGAGTGCGCGGCTACCAAATACCCCTCCTTCTTCATTGGTAAATATCAACAGTTCAAAATTGTGATTGGTTTGTATATTCTGTTCAACTAATGTCTGCATTACCTCTAGGGCAGCCATACTACCCACCTGTCCATCGTAATGGCCACCATTAGGCACCGCGTCAATATGAGAACCGAAAGCAACGACCTTTGAATGTCCTTTTCGGCCTTTTCTTAACGCTGAAATATTACCGGCTGCATCAATGCGAACTTCAACTCCAAGATCATTCAGACGCTTAATCACATATTCTCTTGCATCAAGTTCATGATTGCTGTAAGCCACACGATCATTACCACCCTCATCGTTGATTCCAAAGGTTTTTAGCGTTTCTAAATTTTGATTCACTCTTTCTGCATTTATTTGATACTGTGCAGAAGAGATCGAGAAGAACAAAAACAAAACAAAGGTGAATAGCGCTGATCTCATGATAAATTTATTTACGGTCATTGTAGTTCTTTCGAGCGTCTTTAAAGTGATTGAATACCGTATTGACAAAGGTTAAAATGAGACCTACTCCAAGGCCGATATAAATGATAGTGAATATCTTACCTAAATCAGTTTTTGGTGCAAAATCTCCGTAACCAATCGTGGTTAAGGTAATCGATGCAAAATAAAGTGAATCAATGAAACGCCAGCCCTCTGCATACATGTAGAAAAAGGCTCCGCCAAAAAGTATGATTACCGAAGCACCTAATAGGCTTCGGTAATCTTTATCTTGAATAAATTCAATGAAGGTTCTTATAAAGAATCTCACTTAGCTGATTTTTTTTCAGGACTAATCTATAATTTTTACATCCACCGAAGTTCTTGCTTGCCATCCGGTTACATCAGTAACAGACAGTGCTAGATGATAGTCTCCAGTATCTACTCCGTCAGGAATTACTAAATCTACCAACATCTCATAACTCGTTAAGCCTTCAGGAAGTTGATCACTTTCTGTAAAGTTCAAAGGATTTATAGCCGTAGTAATAGGTGCTAACTCACATGCTCCTTCTTGATCATCATGAGTATGATGATCAAAATTGTGATGCATCTCAACAGAATAACTTGCTAACTCTAGGTTGTCAGCAACCTTAGCTTTAATCGTATAGCTCTGCCCTCGACTAAGATTTTCACAAGTCTGTGGAAAGCCTCCAGAATAGTTAACGGTAATTGTTGGCTTTTCTTCATCGATTTCTGTTTCGGTGCAAGAAACAAGCGCCAAGGCAAAAAAACCAAGTAATAAAAGGCTCCATTGATTATAACTCTTCATAAACGCTTTCACTTTTTAGGTGTTCTAGTCTAAAATAAGCATTTACTAGACTCCCTCTTCTACAACCAAATCAAAATGCGCTTCAGCCGTTGTACTATTACCTGCCTGATCAACAACGATAATATATACGTGGTATTCACCTAATGCTGCATTTTCTGGCACCATAATGTCTTCATGAAGCTCAGCATTCAGTACTTGATATTTAGAATCAGTGTAAACCTCTTCAAACTCCCAAGCAACTTCACCAGCGGCTGGAGTGATTTCATCGCTATGAATATCAACAGTAATACTTTCGATTCGAGCAAATGCTAGAATATCAGCCCCTATATGCATAGACTCGCCTGGGTGAGCAATACCTTCGTCGGCATGAACATCTTCGGCTCCTTCATCGTGAACCGCTCCCACTTCTACATTAGAAATTACAGGTGGTTGAATCTCATCATCAGTACATGAAACGAATAAAAGGATTGTAAAAAAAGATAAAAGGATTGGTTTAAAAATTGCTTTCATAATGTGTTGTTTTTAAAAATTATAAGTAATTGATAAAGAAAAATTTCGTGCAGGTTCAGGAACATCGATCAGGCGGTAAAAGCTGGTGTGATCGAAGTATTTAGTATTGAATAAATTATTGATCTTGAAACGAAGATTGATCGGTTCAGCGTTATTGCTCAGGTTTAACTCAGAGAGAAGTGACAGGTTGAAGAGTTGATATCCCGGGGTTTTTTCTTCGGGTGGAACAATTCGATTCTGCGCAGCGGTTATTCGATAATCAGTAATCAGTCTGATATTCCTAAATAGCTCACCTGTCTCGAAGCTTTTAGAAAGCGAAAACAGGCTAGATAATGGCGGATTAAAAGGAAGCGTGAATCCTTTTTTAGGACCCTCTAACTGTTCTGCATAGACATACTCCACCGAACTATCCAAACTCAATGATCGATTAATAGTAAGCCCAAAAGAAACCTCCCCGCCATATCTAAGCACCTCAGCTTGTTGATAAGCATATACCTGAAGTGTTTCGTAATAATCAGCGGTCGGATTTAAATAAATGAAGTTGGTGAAATAATTCACAAAAGGACTGAAGCCAAAATTTAGGATTTCACCAGACTGATTCCATTCAAAATCGAATTGATACGACTCCTCGGCTTCTAGATCTAATTGACCACGTTCAAATCGATACATGTGATAATTAACCCCATCAGAGGCCAATTCATTCGCTAATGGTATTCTAAAGCTCTTTCCTAAATTAAATTTTAAAGCTGTTCGGTCCTTAAGATAACTCATACCAACAGACCCACTATAACTTCCGAAACTTAAATCCTCATCTGAAGCTCGTTGTAGATTTTGAAACTCCAAAATACCTAATGAGTTTTCAACAGGTGTCTGAAACCAATCTACGTAAGAATCGGTAGTTACTCGACCGATATCATACCGAAGTCCTCCTTGAAGGTGTAAATACTCTGAAAGTCTAATATGATCAAAGGCAAATATCCCAGCTGTAAATCGTTTGAAAGAAGGGATTAAAAACCCCCATCCGCCAATTCGATTGTTTTGAATTTCACCATTAAATCCGAAAGACAATTCATGAACTCCCCTATTCTCTAAAGAATTGTGAATGTTTAAAGTATACGTATTCTTGGAGAAAACTCGTTCACTGCTACTTGTCGGTTTAGGCATGAAGCCGTGCGGAACAGGCTCTGACTGCTCAGTACGCTCGTTATTTTGGAATCCAAAATCAATCTGCAAAGTACTATTCGGTCTGAAGAATTGAAAGTTCTGAATCCATTTGAAATGATTTACCTCGTGAAACGGGAGATCCACATCCCTAAAAGAAGCATCGTAATCAATTGATGACGAACGCACCTCAAGACCATGAGCATTGGCAAAGAAACCATTATTACCATTCATGTTACTGAGCGAAGTTTCAGCCTTGAAACGTTCACCCATAAAACCAAAGATCAGTCCGAAGTTTGTTTCATTCCCAGCTGTATTTCGAATACGGTTATCAGCCAGTTCAAAGACATAATTGTCGTAAAGTACTCGGTCAGTGGGCACTTTATAATCGGCGTAATCACGATAAGTTACTCTAGCCCTGTAGTACCAATTTTCATTTCTAGCTACGATCGACGAAGAGACTCCAATCAGTTCATTATTCGTTTCACCGGTGAGGTTAATATCACCACTGAAAGTGTTCTTTGCTGGGGTCTGTGGCGGACGTATATCAATCACCCCCCCAATTGCATCTGAACCATAAAGTAAGGATGCCGGTCCTTTAATAATTTGAACATCCTCTACTGCGTACTGATCAATCTCTAAACCATGATCATTTCCCCATTGTTGTGCCTCATGCTTAATTCCATTCTGAACCACAGAAACTCTATTAAATCCTAAACCACGAATTACCGGTTTTGATTGTCCTGAACCTATAGTAATAGTACTCACTCCCGGTATCTTACGAAGGGTCTGCATCAAGCTATTTTCTCGATTCGCAATCAGAAAGTCCTTGGAGACTCCGACCGTCACTGTCGAAAGTTCTTGAGCGCGTTGTTGAGGCGTTTGACCAAAAATCTCGACCTCATCTAAAGAGGTAAACTCAGATTCTAATCTTACAATTAGCTCGTCACTTAAATCAATATGATTAAGTTCAATACTCTGCTTCTGGTAACCGATATGAGTAACCACAAGAACATACTCCGAAGAAGGAAAAGAAAGTTTGAAACTCCCGTCTTTTGCAGTAACCGTACCTGACTTACCGACCACCACACTTACACCCTCTAAGGGCTGGCCAGAGTCTATATCAATAACTCTCCCGCCCACAGATAGATTAGTCTGAGCTGAAAGTAAGGTAGAGTGCACTACCATTAGTAAAACAAGTATCGATCTAAGCATATCGATATTCAGAAAAAGTTAATTAGAAACAAGGGAAAGCCTGCATTTCAAGATCAAGAATGCAGAACAAAAACTAGATTAGTTAAACCCTTGGCGGTGGCCTTGAAAGGACCTGAGGTGAAAAATCATAACGATATACAACAGACTCATAATTCGTTACCTCCTCTGAAAACTGTATTTCAATAGGAGTTATAATTTCATAGTCAGCAGTAAGCTCACTACTTAAAGTTTCTTGAACATCTTTGATTACGACCTCACAAAGCTCGCATTCATCGATTATAGTATCTTCAGAGGCATGAATAAGGGCATGTACTCCTAGTAATTTTACTGAGAGCAGTAGCATTACAGCTAAGCCTGAAAGAATCTTAAATGCCTTTGAATTCATTACCTACGAATTTAAGGATAAAGGATTTAAAATAAAAAGAGCAATTCTAGGAATTAGCTCACTTCGATCGCTGATCCCCAAGGGGGTAGCTTAAAACAAAAAAGCCCAAACTCGCTACGCTCGTAAACCAATCTCCACGAATCACCACCCAAGCCAAACTTGGCGGTCGATTCGTAGTAGTTGGTTTCTATACTTGTTGGGCTTTTTTGTTTTGCGGAGAGAGGGGGATTCGAACCCCCGATACAGTTTCCCGTATACACACTTTCCAGGCGTGCTCTTTCAACCACTCAGACACCTCTCCAAAAGGGGATGCTAAGATAAACTCTTATCCGATCAATAGCGGTGGTTAAATTCATAACTTTAGATACTAATCTAAATGAATTATGATCTACGCGATTTGGTTTACTCTAATAACGATTTTAGTACTATCCATTCTTTACAGTCAAGGATATTTTGGTTTTAAAGGCATGCAACAATCGATACCCCAACTACCCTATTTAGATAAAGAAGAAACCATTGACTTTTATCGAAATGTTTTAGGTTTCGAGGTAAGTGATGATTGGGACGGATACATCATTACCCGTAAAGATAAAATTGAGATTCATCTTTGGCAGTGCAAGGACGAGAACCTTCCGAAGAACACGGGTTGTTACATCAGATACGGTAGAAATATTGAGGATTTATATCTCAAATACAGTAAGGCAGCTATCATCCATGAGCACGGAAAATTAGAACTCAAACCTTGGGGTATGAAGCAATTTTCTATTCTAGATAATAGCGGAAACATTATCCATGTCGGACAAAACACTTAATTCTTTGAAGATGAAATATTACCTCATAGCATTAATCGGTTTAATCAGTTTAGGCGCAAAAGCTCAAGAAGAAATCATTCGATTTGAGAGTTCAAACCCCTATACATTTAATGATGTAATGACTGATCTCGAAGATCAAGAAACTCAAGAAGTGTTTGGAGTTTTGAGACTTCCAGAAGTAGCTAGTGATGAAAAATTGCCTGTGGTTTTAGGTGTGGCCGGAAGCCTCGGATGGCGAGATCATCACTTTGATTACCTCCAGCAATATCGCGAAAAAGGCATGGCAACTTTCGAATTAAAAAGCTTTCAAAGTAGAGGGATAACCTCAACGGTTGGTAGTCAAAGCGAAGTTACGATGGCGGCTATGGTACTCGATGCCTATAGAGCGCTAGAAGCACTTTCGAAGCATCCGAGAGTAGATGCGAATCGAATTGCCATAACCGGTTGGAGTTTAGGTGGTGGCGTAACTTTATTTTCGGCTTGGCTACCTCTTAAAGAAGCCATCAATAAAGAACTTTCTTTTGCTGCTCATTTGGCCTTATACCCGCCCTGTTTTGTGACACCAACCAACCTTTCGTTTAGCAAAGCTCCTATGCATATACTGATCGGAGCAGATGATAATTGGACGCCCGCTGCCCCCTGTGAAGAGTTGGTTAAATTATTAGAAAGCACCAACGACATAGGGGTTACGGTTTATGAAAACGCGCACCACGGTTATGACAGCGAACTGCCCGTTCAGGAAAACGAAAAGGGATACAGCTTCACCGATTGTCGATTCGAATTAAATGACCAAGGAGATGTACTCATGAATACGCTAGGCATTGCGATGAACAACTCTTTTCTACAAAAATTGGGTTTTGCCTTTTGCGCTAAAAAAGGAGTTTCGATTGGCGGAAACAAAGAGGCTAGAGTAGCCTCAATGTCCTTTGCCAATACTTTTATGAAGCGACACCTTATAGGCGATTCCAGTGAATAATTACGTTCCAAAAAAGGCCACTATCATGATGATTCAAGAAACGGTCTAGTGGGTTAAAGGCGAACGAAATAATATGTCCTTTGCCGTGAGGTACATTGTATATTGCTCCCGTACCGATAATATCTTTTTCATTTCGAACCATTCCTGACATCACGTATTTTCTTTGTTTTCCAGACTCCTTGACTTCTTCTATAGTCTCGTCTGTAGACGATAATCCCATGATTTCTCCGGTATAGGGTTTTTCATCTGCTAGCGGCTCATCACCGAATTGAGCAATCATATACTTTCGGTCAATTAGATCAGATCTCAACATAGGCGTGTTCCCTTTATACAAGTGGAACTCTTCTGGATAACCAAAGAGAATAGGGCTTTCTGCATTTCTAGCCTTTGCAGTTACGATTGATCCTGGATGAAATAAACGCGAAGAGCGGTAACTACTTAAGACCCCTCCAATACCGAGGTCAGCAATAATTGCTGCGGCATTATCTAGTGGTACCAGCACGCCACCATTTTTCACGAATTCATTGAGCTTATTCATACCATCAAAGCCCGGCCCTCCGGTCATATCATCGGTCTGATCGGGATACCCATGTGAAGGATATTCTTTGGTTTTTGTAAAAGGCATTGGTCCAAACTTCTCGTCTACTCCATGTACGAACTGAGTCATTCCCCTTCTAAAGTGCGGAACCACAATCACGTCAAAGTCTCTTGACAATCGACCCGCTTTTAAATCATCTTTATCGATGCTCGTGTAAGGCACTCCCAACTGTTCAAAGGTATAGCGTACCCAGCCCTCTGCTTGGGTATCTGTCCAGCTGTGGTAAACAGCGATTTTAGGAAGATTTATAAGACGTTTTTCGGTAACAGATTCGTGAACTGAAATTAAATCAAGACCGAATTTAGAAGCCAACTCATTAGCTTTTTTCGCACTAAGATTTTCAATAATAATCGAACCTGGCTCTAAAGTCTCTTCTGTAAGCTGCCTAGGGCGATCTATCACATAGGCCTTAGCCGTTCCTTTCAAGTAGAATAACGCGGGCACTACATTTGATTGAGCCTCGTAGTTAACGGCATAAGTATTAGAAGTTCCCTCAACCTTCCCCCTATATACCACATTTTCGGTGAGAAGTTTAAGCACCGAAGGGTTCTCATGCCACTGCTCTTCTCTTTCAACGTCAACACCATAAAGTAAATCGAGCGTCCAAGCAATAGCATCGTAAGGCGGGAACTTAGCATCTTTCGGATAGTTCTGCTCAGTAAGTAAATCATACGCTAGCTTACTGTAAGGCTGATTCAGCTGAATCACATAATCTCCCTTATCTTCCCCTTCAATAACCTCTTTCACTTCAATCCCTTGGGCCATCAACTGATTAATTAGATAGGCGGCTTTTACAGGATCTTTTTGTTTTTTCAGTACTCTAAACTGCTTGATCTTATTCTTAGATCCAAAGGCTACATTGTTCTGTCCCTTCTTGTAGAAGTTCTTTAAAAGACCTGAACGATTATCGGCAGCATAGGTTAGTGAAGCAAGTACCCCTGCCTGCATATAGTTTGTATTATTACGTGCTGACCAGTTGACCATTCCTGAAGCAGGATCAGGACGATACCACTCCTTTGAGGTGACCGGATCTCCCGCATATTTACTCTTAGTGAGATCTCTTAGATAAGTATTGGCGCCTGCATTGCCGAAGGTTTCATAAAATCGACCGATAGAATTGTGCGTGTTGGCCACCCAAACTCCGTATCCAGGCCACCATCCGTCATAAAAGGCCCAGTGAAATACCCCCGGGAGACCCTGGGCAGAAAGACTTGTCATCTCATAATTCGCAATAGTCTGCCATTCTCCAACGGTAATTGGATCAACATTATCATTGTAAGGGCCGGTACCTGTAGATATATAAAGTAATGGAACCGACTCATGTAAATCAAGCATCACATTTGGATGCCAATCGTAGAAAATCTTGTAAATATTCTTAGTGATCTCCTGACTAATCTGAAGCCCGTCTCGATTATTGTCATGAAATACATATTTACCCCAATAAGGCGTAGAACGAGGAAATCCATCATCCCACTCTTCACGATGTTTTGAATACCTGTGATACCAGTCAACTTGCTTATCTCTGCCGTCAGGTTCTGAAACTGGGTTAATAAGTACAATCACGTTCTCTCGGATGTGTTTAATCTCATCTGATTCATCCGTGATGAGTCGATAGGCGAGTTCCATTAGCATTTCAGGAGAACCCATTTCAGTTGAGTGCATTCCACCGTTTAAGTAATAAACACTCTTTCCTTCAATAGATATCTCTTTAGCTCGCTGCTCATCAGTTGATCTTGGATCAGCTAATTCTTTCAACATCGATTTATAGACTTCAGCATTTAGCAAGTTTTCAGCATCTGAGATGGCAATCAAATGAATCGCTCGACCCTCCTCGCTAGTCCCTACCTGCTCTACCATCAAACGATCTGACTGTTCAGCTAATAACTTATAATACCCATATATCTCTGTGGTATTGTGCATAACCATCGGAGCTCCGATAATCGTTCCAAAATGATCCAAAGGCGATGAAATTGAAGCATGGTCAACAATTTTCGCCACCGATGAGGGATAGAAACGATCGTCAGTAGTGTACTGCTTGATTAGTTGTTCATATTCAGAATCATTCTGTTGGGCCATCACTTGAATCCCTTGAAAAGAAAGCATACAGGCCAATAAAATCGAACGTATAAATAGTTGGTTCATAAAAGAGAATTTGCTTCAATGTAATGAAATATTCTTAGGATTTATTATACCTTAAAAGCACTTAATTCGAACACTATGAGAAGTTTACTTATTCTTATTGCTATTACTATTTCCTTCCAGAGTTTTGGGCAAAAAAAGGCTTTGGTCGGAGGAACCCTTATTGACGGTTTCGGAAACCAACCGATTCGTAACAGTGTAATTCTGATTGAGGGAGAGACAATAGTCGCAGTAGGAACTACGGATAATATAGAGGTGCCTAATGAGTATGAGGTGATTTCAACAGAAGGCATGAGCGTATTACCAGGACTATGGGATATGCACGTGCATCTGATGATAACTGGGCACTCGAATTACACTTATTGGGATAAAACCTACTTGCCTCTTTTTGAAGAAGTAATCATGCCAGCCTCTGCCCATCAACTATTACTGGCAGGAGTTACTAGCGCCAGAGATCTAGGTGCACCGCTTGATGCGAGTATTAATGTTAGAGACGCCATTAATAACGGAGAAATTCCAGGCCCTACGATGTATATGAGCGGCCCTTTTATTCAAAAGAAGCCGTATCCAGGGACTGAAGCTTTTCGATGGGGAATTGATAGCGTTAAAGATGCCCGTTCAAAGATTCGAAGATTAGCTCAAGCAGGTGTTGATGTCATCAAATTAATTGATCAAGACCAGCTTAGTTATGAAGAATTAGAGGCTATTGTAGACGAAGCCCATAAACAGGATTTAAAAGTAGTGGCTCACTCTCATCGCCCAGAAGAAATTCGATTAGGATTAAAAGCTGGGGTTGATAATTTTGAACACACAGGGCTATCTTCAGCTCCTAAATATCCAGAGGATGTCATCGCAGGTATCGTGGAACGAACCGCCCAAATGAACAAAGGTCCTTTGTTCTGGACTCCGACTATCGAGGGATTATACAATTATGAATACCTGGTTCAAAATCCAGAAAAATTAGATAATGATTCATGGCATTTAGGCCTTCCTGATTCGATTGTGAAGGACATCAAAGAATCTATCAAAGCCCCTGGAGAATTACCCTACTTTCAGCTTACTCCATCTCGTAAACCTACCCTTACCACTAAGTTTCATCAGTTGAAACAAGCCGGGGTGGTTATGCTAATCGGCACCGATAGTGGAATACCCATGAAATTTCACTCTCAAAGTACTTGGAACGAATTAGATGTTTGGGTAAATGTAATGGGAGTCTCACCGCTCGAGGCAATTAAATCTGCTACTTATTGGCCTTCAGTTTTTATGGGAGTTGATGACAGAGTAGGAACCATTTCTAATGGAAAACAAGCAGATATTATTGCAGTTAAAGGAGATGTTTTGCGCTATATCTCTCTACTTCAAGACGTTGATCTGGTTATGAAAAAAGGGAAAGTATATGTTCAAAAATAAACTCTTACTTCTCATCATTGCTGGCTGTCAATACCTCAGCGCCCAGCAAATCGTATTTCTCGGCAATCTTCAAGATGCAGGTGCTCCTCAGTTCAACTGTGACAAGAGCTGTTGTCTTATTGAAAGACCTAATGAGTTTGTAGCAAGCATTGGGGTCTATTCAGAAGAAGAAGCTTTTCTTTTTGACGCAACTCCAGACTTCACACACCAAGCTAGTTTTCTGCAGAAACAATTTAAAACTAAACTTTCAGGAATTTTTCTAACACATGCTCATATGGGACACTACACCGGGTTAATGCATGTCGGCAGAGAAGCTTCTAATGAAAAATCTCTACCTGTTTATGCCATGCCTCGAATGGCAGATTTTCTTGAAAGTAACGGCCCTTGGGATCAACTTATTCAGCTTAATAATATCGCAATAAAGAGATTACGCGGGCCTGAAAATCTAAAAACCATTTCAGTGACTCCAATAAAGGCGCCTCATCGTGATGAATATTCTGAGACGGTCGGATACCTTATAAAAGGTGCTAACAAAACTGCCTTTTACCTACCAGATATCGATAAATGGAACGTATGGGAACAATCGATCATCGAACTCATTCAATCCATTGATTATGCGATCATAGACGGCACCTTTTTAGCTGAAGGAGAGTTAGAACGACCTATGTCTGAAATTCCACATCCGTTTATCAGTGAAACCATAGCCCTTCTAGAATCTTTACCAAAAACTGAAAAAAACAAGGTCTGGTTCACCCATTTCAATCATACGAACCCTGTACGCGATAAGAATCACCCCACCAGGCTAAAACTCGAGAAAGAAGGATACCACTTCGCTGAATTTGCTCAAGAAATAAGTCTAAATTAGAAACTAAGTACAACCGACAATACATGAAACGAATAAGCACTATTTTACTAGCAGGTCTTTTTTTAATGGCTTGCAGCAGTGATTCTACAGAGACTCCTAAAGCAAACAATGGAGGAGGCAATGAACCTCCGATTGATCAGGGAACTAGTTCTTACGCCGATAATAATCCGCTCAATGATGTCCTTTTACAAGGGTTTTGGTGGGACAGCTTTAACGACTCAAAAATTGGATCGCAATCATTTTATCAGTTTCTAGAAGATAAGATAGTTATCCTCTCAAATGCCCATATTGATGGGGTTTGGCTACCACCGGTGAGCGAAGGTGAAGGCATGGGCTACCACCCAAGAAGACTTTTCGATTTTAACTCACTTCATGGGAGTAGAACTCAATTAGAATCGCTCTTAAGCACCATGAAATCAAGAGAAATGCACGGCATAGCTGACCTGGTATTCAATCACAGAGTGGGTACCTCGACCTGGACCGACTTTACCGAGCCGGCATGGTCTTGTGAATCCATTGTTATTGACGATGAAGGATTTACTAACCCTGATGCGTTTGGAACGAAACCTTGCGGCCCCGAAGATGAAGGGCTTGGATGGGGAGGCGCCAGAGATCTCAACCACCAAAGCGAAGAAGTGCAAAACGGACTAAAAGACTACCTTCAACGTCTCAAAGGCCTAGGATTCGACTCATGGCGTTTTGACTTTGTCAAAGGATTCCCAGCAAAGTATGTAGGTGAATACAACGCCTCAACCTCCTACTACATTACTATTGGAGAGTTTTGGGATGGTAATCTTCAAGAAATAAAAAAATGGATTGATGCATCCGCGGTGACAGCAACCTCAGCGCCGACAACAGCGTCTAAAGCCTTCGATTTCGCGCTTAAATACAAACTGAAAGAGGCACTCATCGATCAAAATTTCGACCGTCTAAAAGAGGGTCATTCATTAGCTTCGATCGGATACGGATCTAAATCAATCACCTTTCTCGACAATCATGATACTGGGTGCATCAATCGCGGTGACTGCGATAATCTCTACAGCAGCTCCTTGAATCATATCAAAAATGGATATGCATACCTGCTTACTCATCCAGGAATTCCAATGGTTTGGGGATATCACTACTTTTTTACGGATACCTCAGGAGGGCTTCAATCTGAAATTAATGACCTCATCGCTATTCGAAAAGCAGCAGGAATTAATGCGGACAGTACCGTAGAAGTTATCACCACTGTTAATGGCTCTGGTGGCTATTATGTCGCCTCAATAGACAATAAACTACTCGTTAAAATTGGCCCGGGAAGCTACTCAGCACCAAGCGGATGGAAAGCGATCAAATCGCAACCAGGTTACACCCTATGGGAAAAATAGAACTATGCAGAATATCTTAGGTCAGATAACTCTTTTAGTAGACGATTACGATAAGGCCATTTCTTATTATACAGAGCTACTCGATTTTGATCTCGTAGAAGACACGATAATCTCACCCAAAAAGCGTTGGGTAGTCATTGCTCCCAAAAGCTCTAATGACCAAGGATGTAAATTACTCCTAGCCAAGGCCAACACCCCTGATCAAAAAAGGGCGATCGGGAATCAAACAGGAGGTCGTGTTTTTCTTTTTCTTTACACGAATCAAATTGAAACGCTTCGTCAAAAATTAGTCGATCATAAAGTAGAAATCACTAAGCCGTTAAGATCAGAATCTTACGGTAAGGTTTTTGTATTTAAAGACTTATATGGAAACCTTTGGGATGTGATCCAACGCAATTAATACTATGACTCACGAACTCTATCGTATTCTAAAAGCTTACCAGCAATTTCGATCATTAAATGAAAGATCGGTCTTGGTCACGCTTGTTGCCTTAGAAGGCTCTTCGTATCGTAAGCCCGGGGTTCGAATGCTCCTATCAGAATCTGGTCAAATGATTGGAGCTGTGAGTGGTGGATGTGTAGAAAAAGAAATCAAACTACAGGCCCAAGAGGTATTTGATACTAATAACGCAAAACTAATGACCTATGATGGTCGTTATCGTCTCGGATGCGAAGGAATTCTCTACCTACTTATTGAACCCCTAGAATTATGTGTTAACGACACTGATACGATTATTACCCATCTTGAAGCGAAATTAACAGCTACCGTAAATACGTTCTACCCTCTTGAGATAGGTGTAAATAAGTACTCAGGGAGTGTCTTAACTATCCATGGAAAAGATTATCTGACACACACGTCAATCGATCAAGAGGATAAAGAATGTTTTCAACAGAAATTGGATCCGCTTTTTGAGCTTTTCATTTTTGGAGCCGAGCATGACAGCGCAGTATTATCTGAAATAGCATCGAAATTAGGTTGGCGAATAACTCTTATTGCCCCAGCCGATGAGCAAAAGACCATTGAAGATTTTAAGGGAGTATCAGTCCTACTCACTCCACTCTTTTCAGAAGTCGGAGATCTCCCTATTCACGAAAAATCAGCAGTAATAATTATGACCCATAGTATTAGTAAAGACGTACAGTATTTGCTTGAGCTCACCGAAAAACGACCGGCATACGTCGGCTTATTAGGACCAGCACATCGCCGAGAACGTCTAATCGAACAAGTACTCGAATTTAAACCAGAAACAGACGATACCTTCATTGATCTTATTCGAGGGCCCGCCGGTATAAATATCGGTGCCATCTCGGCCGAAGAAATTGCGATCTCGATTATCGGCGAGATCTTGGCTGTAACTCGGTCAGCCCAATTGATTTCATTAAAAGACAAATCAGGAGCCATTCATGATTAAGGCAGAAATACTACTGCTCACCGCCGGAAAATCTTCAAGAATGGGACAGTCAAAAGCCCTACTTTCAATCAAAGGACAACCGCTAATCACCTATCAGATTGATCGCTTGAAAGCCTTAGATCTTCCCATCACTGTTGTTCTAGGAGCCTATGCCGATGAGATCTCCAAAGCAGTGACTTCAAAACATATTCGCTTGGTTCTCAACAAAGACTTCGAGAAGGGGATGGGATCCTCTATCGCGTTCGGAACTTCTAGCATTCGAATCACCAACCCAGAAATCGATGCAATTCTAGTTTGCGCAATTGATCAACCACTCATACCTCTTGATCATTTTGAAAACTTGATTTCTACAGCGAATGAGACAGATTTTAGTATTATTCAATCGTTATCAGAAGCCGGATGGAGAGGAATCCCAACACTTTTCAAATCAAATCACTTTGAGGCGCTAAATAAACTTACCGGAGATGAAGGGGCTAAATCAATTATTCAAAATAATCTATCGATGGTTAAAGCTGTGAAGGCGCCTTCAGACAGCCTGATCGATATCGATACTTACGAACAATATCAGAGTCTAAATCTTGATTAGCCGCCGATTTTGATCATCGATCGGTTTTTCTGATGATTCTGATAATTCTCGAACTCCTCAGGAGAATCTAAACCTGCCCTAACCGCTTTTTTCATGCCAACAGACTTGGCTATGATCGGCTCTATAGATGCTCCAGAGCGAAACAGTTCAAGAAGTCTTTGCTCCTTATCTGAGAACAGGCAATTTAGCAGCCTTCCATTAGCTGTTAGACGTAATCGATTACAACTGTCGCAGAAGGGATTCGTAACGGTAGAAATCACTGCAAAAGTTCCTTGATAATCACTAATCTTATAGTTTTTGGCAGTATCATTGGGTTCATCTGCAATTCGTTCTAGTTGTGAAGTGGTGTAATGTTCAGAAACTCGATCTAAAATGGTTTCTAATGAAATCGTCTTTGATAGGTCCCACTGATTTCCTTTGAAAGGCATGAATTCAATAAATCGAACTTGAACAGAAGCATCTTTAGTAAGCTCTATGAAATCAATAATCTCATCCTCGTTCTGACCTTTAATCAGAACAACATTTAGCTTTACATTGAAGCCTTCTTTAATGGCTAAATCGATATTGTTCATCACTCGATGAAAATGGTCTCTGAGTGTAAGCCCTTTGAATCGATCTTGATTTAAAGTATCGATAGAGATATTGAGCTTATTAACGCCTGCCTTTTTAAGGGCTTCAATATACCGATCAAGTAGAACGCCGTTAGTGGTTATAGCTAAGGAAACAGGTAGTGATGACAAGTACTCCACTATTTCTCCAAAATCTTTTCTAAGTAAGGGCTCACCCCCAGTCAATCGAATTTTATCTACACCGTGGCTTACAAAGACCTTCGCTATTTCGTAAACCTCTGATGCTGACATTAATTCTTCACGTGGTGACAGCTGAACCCCTTCGCTGGGCATACAGTAAGTACATCGAAGGTTACACTTTTCAACCAGTGAAATTCTAAGGTAGTTGTGTTTTCTACCAAAGCTATCGGTTAATATAGAAGGAGGTTGTTTCATTTACCGTGACGTGTTCCATTTAAAACATCAAACAAATGCACCAATGACGGGAAAACAGCCTTCAAAGAGTCTAGGGCACCGCCCTTAGAACCTGGAATTCCTAAGAGAATCGAATTTTGGCTTATGCCGGCAACTGACCTTGAGAACATCGCTACTGGTGTGCGATTTTGACCATAGGCTCGCATCGCCTCTTCTACACCTGGTAGTCTTTTTTCAATAAGTGGCGAGAGTGCCTCAGGAGTTTGATCTCGATGACTGACTCCTGTACCTCCGGTAACAACAATGAGATCAACCTTTCTTTCGAGATACTTTTCAACCTGAAGTCGAATATCATTTGGCTCGTCAGGGATGATACCAAATTCAGAAACATTCATGCCTAATTCACTGAGAAATTGTTCGATCATTTTTCCCGTCTGATCCTTTGCCTTGCCAGCAGATATAGAGTCAGAAGCAACAATAATTGCGGCTGATCGGTTAGACACCTGCGTAGCATAATCAGACTTTCCGCCCTTCTTACTCATTAATCGGATAGCGCCGATACTCACCCCTTTATCGATAGGCTTAAGCATGTCATACATATTTAGAGCCGCTATACTCGCTCCATGCATGGCTTCAACTTCTACCCCGGTTTTATAAATGGTCTTTATAGTACAACTGATCTTAATAGTTTGATCTATAATCTCAAATTGAAACCCAGTGTACTCTACAGGAATTGGATGACAATCAGGCAGTAGTTCAGGCGTCTTCTTTACTCCAAGAAGCCCTGCTGCCCTGCTCATTTCAAAGACATCTCCTTTAGGCACTCTATGTTCTCGAATTGCCTCGATGGTCTTAGAAGTGCTGACTTCCACAAGGGCCTCGGCCGTTGCAATTCGCAATGTATTACTCTTCGCTGTGATATCTACCATTACCTATTCACTTTCCACTGATGACTTCCACTTTCAAAACACTCTTTTCCAAAAACAGGAAGCTGTGCCTTCAAGGCATCAACCAGTTCTGGGAGGGCCTTAAAAACCGCTGGGCGATGAGGTGCCGACACAAATACAAAAAAACATATTTCCCCCACCGCAACTTTACCTAAACTGTGATAAATATGCATGCATGTAAGCTCGTACTTATCAAATAGATCTTCTTTTATGTTGTGTGCAATACTATTCGCTAAAGATTCTTCGGCAGTATACTCGATCGCACTCACTTCCTCTTCACCTACTTTATCTGCTCTTACCTGGCCTAGAAAAATTTGATGAGCACCAATAACAGTCTTCGACTGATGGGCCGCAATAGACTTGGAAATTTTAGAAGGATCTATAGCTCCTTCAATGAAAATAGATTTTATCGGTTTACTCATGCACCGTGCTTTATTAATTCTTTATACAGCTCCTCTGCACCCCAATGGGTAAAGAAAACATTTGATCGTTGAAGCTCTTCAGCTAGTTTTCTTGCTCTTGCACCACTAGCACAAAAAAGTACAACATTACCCATCTGAGACCAGTTCACCTTTTTATCTTCGATAGACGAAAGCGGTAGAGCGTCTACTAATTTATGACTTATTTGAGGGGTCTCGTGTAATTCTCTAAGATCAATCCATCGATAATTTTCATAGTTAATCTCAGTATTGAAGTCAATTACATAATCAGATGGTTCAACACCCAAATGACTCGAAACTTTAATCTGATCAATCGCTTTTTGATTTTTAGTGTGCTCGATGGTGTGGGTATTCATTTTCAAAAGATCAATACACCACAATAACCCTGAAAGAGTCTGGTCTAGATTTAAAAGCACTTTAATTGCTTCACTAGCTTGGGTTACTCCCACAACTCCAACGGCTGGGGCAAAAACTCCAACATCAGAACAGCTTAGAAGCATTGATTGCTTGGGATTAAAAGGAAAAAGGCAGCGATAGGTTGGCCCTGTCTTATAGTTGAAGACCGATACCTGGCCTTCGAACTTATACAATGCTCCAAAAACCCAGGGTTTATTCTGACGAACACAGGCATCGTTTATTAAGTAACGAGCATCAAAACGGTCAGTACAATCTAGAACTACATCATACTGAGAAATAATCTCTTCTGCGTTTTCTGGAATTAAATCAAAATCATAAGGAATGAGATTGACTTCGGCATTCAACTTAGACAATCGATCGATGGCACAGTTGACTTTAGATAAGCCGATCTCTTCTTCACTGAATAGTATTTGCCGTTGAAGATTTGTCTTGTCGACACGATCGGCGTCCATAAGACCGATAGTGCCAACTCCTGACGAAACCAAATAAGGCAATGCGGCGCAGCCAAGGCCTCCTACACCAATGACTAGAACCTTTGACTCTCTTAGTAGTTGCTGTCCTGATTCACCAAAAGATTCGAGTTTTATATGTCGGTCATAACGATTGATCATCCGCCTGAAAATGGAGGGAACATCGAAACTGTTCCCGATATTAATATTGCTGACTCATCAAGTAATTTGTCGTTCTGCGCAACCTTTACAGGGATAGATTCGAGTTTCTGATAATCCTTCTCAAGATACTTTATCAGCTGCTCCACCGACCATTCACTGTTACTCTCAATAGTGATCTGCTCCCCAATGATTTCAGAAAGCACTCCAAAGCATTTTATCTGATAGGTGATCATACCCAAAACATTTTTATTGAGGCCAGCGCTAAAACTCCAGCCAATACATAATTCAATTTAACTGAATTCCATTTTAAACTTCCGTAATAACTGCCTAAAAATCCGCCGATAAGTGCTAAGACCACCATCGGAATCATAAAAAGAGACAGCATGGCACCCGATTGTAATTGACCAACGAGGCCTGAAGCAGAATTCACCCAAATAAAAAGGGCGGATACCGCCGCAGCTTCTTTTACTTGAGCCCAACGAAATAGCACTAGAACGGGAGTAAGGATGATCCCACCACCGATTCCGATAAGCCCTGAAAAAAATCCAATAATTGCTCCAATACCGACTGCGGCAAAGAACGGAATTGAGCTTGGTGGCTCTGAGTGGTTCTTTAATCGAACCAACATCCTCAACACGGCAAAAATCAGCAAAAAAGCTAATATCCTCTTGTAAATAATGGGATCAACACTAATCGTCCCCCCAAAATATGCAAAAGGAATAGAGCCTAAGGCGAAAGAGATGAATAGGGATTTCTTAAAATGGCCTCCCCGATAAAATTGAATAAATGCAATTCCTGCTACAAAAAGATTCAGTAATAGCGCCGTTGGTTTCATGAACACCATAGGAAAAGAAAATAAAGCCATCAGCGCTAAATAGCCACTGGCGCCACCATGACCTACACTGCTATATAAGAAAGAAACGATCGGGATAAGTCCCAAAAGCCACCAGAATCCGATTACTTCTATCATATTTCGAATGTTTCAACGAGTTCGCCTTCATTGAGTACTTTAACATCAGCTCTCATATAAATCAATAGCTCCGATTTTGAAAAACTAAGCAAGGTTGCCGAGTTAAATTCATCGATAGGTACTGCACAACCTTCATGAATTTTAGCCTTTACAAATAGGGCTCTTCCAAATCTATTATGAATTTCTGCGGCCAAAATCATTTTTTTAAGAACAGGCTTTATCCCCTGATAACGTTGTAACCATCGTCTTACATAAACGTAGTAACAAGTGAGGGTTGAGGCTGGATTACCGGGCAGAGCAAAAATCGCTGTCTGATTAAAATATCCGAAAAACAAAGGTTTTCCGGGTTTTTGTCGTACCCCATGAAAATGTTTTAATACACCTAATTCATCAAGTGCCCTTCCTATAAAATCATAATCTCCAACCGAAATACCTCCAGATATCAATACTAGGTCAGCGTCGTTAATCGCCTTGTGTATCGCAATTACACTGGCCTTATAGTCATCTTTTACAGAGGCGCAATAGAGAAAATCGCAATGGTCTTCTTGAACAGCTGCCTGAAGTACGGTCCCATTACTCTCATAAACCTGGCTGGCTTTCTTTTCAGAACCCAACTTTGCTAGTTCATCACCCGTTACAAGCACAGCAACTTTTGGAGGATCGATAACCGCTACCTCAGCGCAACCAATTGATACCAACATGCCAATAATTGCTGGGGTAATTTTTACTCCTCTATCAAGTATTTTCTGGCCTTGTTGAATCTGACTACCAACCGCTCTGATATTTATACCCTGATCAGGAAATTTGGTGACGGTAATCCCCTTGTTAGCAATCTTTACATGTTCTTGCATGATCACTCGATCGGCAGATTCTGGAACTCGCGCTCCGGTAAAAATTCGAACCGCTTCACCTGATTGAATTTCGAAAATATCACTGCTCCCCGCAGGCATCTCACCTATAATCTGGTAGTTATCAGAGATCCCATTTATCGCGTAGCCATCCATTGACGACTGCCTAAATTCAGGAAGATTGATAGTTGAATAGACTTCTTCAGCCAGTATCAATCCATTTAGACTAGCATCGACTGTTCGTCTAACACTTTTTGATCGAGAGGTAAATCGATCGATAAGATCAAGTGCCTCTTGAACTTCTATCATAGTTTAAGCCTGAGATCCTGCGAAGGGCTGTTTGTATAATCGTTTACCTTGAGCTTTATAAAGTGCATTCGCCAATGCCCCCATTACCGGTGGAAATGGCGGCTCCCCCATACCGGTTGGGTCAATCTTAGATTCAACGAAATGAACTTCTACATCTTTCGGAGCCTCATTGTGACGAATCAATCGATAGTCGTCAAAATTATTTTGATCAGGTTTTCCTTCAGTAAACGTGATTTGAGAATACATAGCGTGTCCAATACCATCAACACTACCTCCCTCAGCAAGGTTAGCAGCAGCATCAGGGTTGATAACCACACCACAATCGATTGCGGCATATACTTTTTCAACCACAGGGCTACCATTTTTCATCACGACATCAACAACATTTGCGACGTACGACTGATGGCAGAAATAGGCAGCTACTCCTCGATGTACACCAGGTTTAGGGGTATCCCACCTAGACTTTTCTTTAACGAGCTTGAGTACTCCTGCATAACGCTGAGCATCATAATCATTGCGCTCACCAACCGGGTTGGTTTTGGCTCGTTCAAGAAGTTCTAAGCGATATTCTATCGGATCTCTACCAATTTGCTCAGCAAGTTCATCAAGGAAGCTTTGTTCAGCACTAGCCATGAAATTAGATCTAGGTGCCCTGAATGCCCCAGTGGTAATATTAGAATCAATCGTCCATGTCTCTGCCTTATAGTGATCAAATGATCCTGCAGGAAATCGATTCGCCGACAATGGACTTTCAGGAATTCCACCAGCTACTATATGGATTGCCGTTGCTTTACTATCTTTAATAGCCGCACGATAAGTTACTCGATAACTTGGTCGGTATGTACCTGCAGTCATGTCATCCTCACGAGTGTAGACTAATTTCACAGGTTTCCCCACAGTTTTAGAAATTACCCCGGCTTCAAGCATAAAGTGACCGTATAATTTTCGTCCGAAACCACCACCGATTCGAGTCATCATGATATCTACCTTTTCTACGGGTAGTTCAAACCTCGCTGCGAGT
>Ga0209555_10000420_pt1 | contig 36129 bp, 26 predicted proteins | sample SaaInl85LU_5_DNA_FD_184643 | JGI IMG/M metagenome (GOLD analysis project Ga0209555, IMG submission 184643) | Marine microbial communities from expanding oxygen minimum zones in the Saanich Inlet - ESP_85LU_5_DNA (SPAdes) (version 2) | ecosystem: Environmental > Aquatic > Marine > Intertidal... | reverse complement strand
ACGTCGAACGTTTAATTTCGAATAATTTAGAAATTACTAGGGTTGAGCGGATTCGACCTCCGAAGTCTCGCTTTCAACATTCGATGTTGGACGTTCGATGTTCGACGTTCCCTCCGTTCCTGCTGTGGCATTGGGCTTGTCTTCGATCACTCCGGCATCAAGTCCGACGCGAAGGATGTCTCGATAGCTGACATAGAGCATGAAGGAGAGCAGTATGACAATGCACAGTGTGTAGGAGCCTTCCATGATGCGGCGAGGAACTGGGCGACCTGTGAGTTTTGAGATCGTTGCAAAAGTCATGTGGCCACCATCGAGGACAGGGATTGGTAGCACGTTGAAGATCGCGAGATTGACGTTGATCAGGGCCAGGAACCAGATGAGATCGATCCAACCATAGCGCGCCATGCTAGTGAGTCCGTGCACGATACCTATGGGGCCGCTCATATTGCCGATTTTGACATCAGACTTTGGACTGATGAGTGCGAAGAGCGTTTGCTTCATTGTCCGTGCCATCGCGACGATTTGATCGATGGGGTTGAGGTGCACACGCTCGGTGGCATACTGATAATAGTAGGAAAATCCAAAACGCGGGGTGCTTTCACCAGTGGCAACTTTGGGTTCGATGGGGAGCACGATTTCTTGACCTTCACGAATGACGGTTAATTCGATAACGCCACCTGTGTGCTTATCTAGATAGAGGCTGAGAAAGGCAGAAGAAGTAATTGGCTGTCCGTCGAGTGCAAAGAGTTGGTCTTCAGGTTGCAGGCCTGCTTCGAAGGCGGGCATGTTTTTTTGAACTTGAGAGACGACTAGGTCGGTTCCGGGGTCGACGGCGATACTGCGTATACTGTCGATGCCGACATCAATGAGCACAGGGTGAATGGTGAGGTTTTTGATTTCACCATCACGAAGCACTTCAAGTTCTGCGAGCGGGCGTCCAGTATCGTCGCGTTGAGTGCCCGTCATGATCACATTGTTGAGTTCCACCCAGTTGCGAATTCTAGCGCCGTCGATTGTGATGATTTGGTCACCAACTTGTAGACCCGCTTCGTAAGCTGGCCCTGGGACGACCACGCCTTCGTGATTGAGGATTTCCTCGGGCACGGAGTTGACTTCTGTAGATACCACAACATCGCGACCGACGCCCCATAGCACTAAGGATAGGCAAAATGCGAAAATCACATTAAACACTGCTCCCATGACAGCCACGATCATCTTGTCCGCATAGGAGATCGGGGGGAGTGCTTCTGCTTCATCTTCGCCTTCGCCACCTTCGAGACGGCCCATATCTGCCAACTGCGGCAGCGAGACATAGCCGCCGAGGGGAAAGAGTGAGATTCGGAAATCGGTATCCATCCATTTCCAGCCGAAGAGGCGAGGACCGAAGCCGATGGAAAAGCGGTCAGCTTTGAGCCCGCGTTTTTTAGCCGCGAGGAAGTGTCCGAGCTCGTGGACGAAGATGGAGAAGCCTAGAGCAGCTAGTGCAATGGCGATGTAGAAGATGTTTAGAAGCATGGGAAAAGGAGGGAACTTTGAACGTCGAACATCGAACGTCGAATATTGAATGATCGACTAATCTGACGGGGAATTAGCTAAAGCTGTGAAGTGTTGAAATTTGGAAATTGGAAAAAACTGGAATTTTATTTTGGAGGGCTGTGCTTCGTCACAGCGGTTTGCCGTGGTCGAAGCGCTTGGAACGGTGGCGGTGCGGAGGTCAGACCTCCTCTAATTAGGCTGGATTGTATTCGCGGGCGACTTTCCGTGCCTTGGAATCGATTTCTAGGAGTTGTTCGATATCCGAGGCAGGTGCGGTGTCTACGCGAGCTAAAGTATGTTCGATAACTTTCGGAATCTCAAGATAGCCGAGATCTTTTGCGAGGAAGCGTTCGACGGCGATTTCGTTGGCGGCATTATAAATCGCTGGCGCGCTGCCGCCTGTGCGCATGGCTTCGTAGGCGAGTCGCAGGCAAGGGTAGTGATCGAGCTCAGGTGCTTTAAAATCGAGCTGCATGGTTTCGCTGAAATCCAGTGTTTTTTCCACTCCTTTCGCGCGGTCGGGATGGAGGAGACAGTGTTGGATGGCGAAGGTCATGGAAGGTGGGCACAGTTGAGCGAGTATGGAGCCGTCGATAAATTGTGCAAAGGAGTGGACGATGCTTTGCGGGTGAATGACGACTTTAAGGCGATCGGGTTCTAAGCCAAATAGCCAATACGCTTCGATGAGTTCGAGGCCTTTATTGGCCATAGTTGCAGAATCGACCGTGATCTTTGGGCCCATCGACCAGTTTGGGTGCTGGGTGGCTTCTTCCGGGGTGACGTCGGCAAGGCTTTCCATTACGCGATCGCGAAATTGCCCACCAGATGCAGTGAGAATGAGCTTGTCTAAATGGGCTGTAGGATGGCCTTCAATGCATTGAAAAATCGCATTATGCTCGCTGTCGGTTGGTAGTAGGCGCACGCCTTTACGTCTGGCGGCTTCGATGACAAAGGCACCGCCGAGGACGAGGAGTTCTTTGTTGGCGAGGGCGATGTCCTTGCCTGCTTCGATTGCCGCAAGGGCTGGTTTGAGTCCGCAGGCACCCACGACAGCTATCAGCACGATGTCGGCTTCGGCTAGGGTGCATAGGCCTAGGAGCGAGGGCTCACCGCAGCTGACCTGTGTGTCTGCAGGGAAGTTTTTTGCCTGTTTCGATTCGAGAAAGGCTTCTTGATCTGAGAGCACTGCATGCGGCACTTTGAACTCATGGCAAATCTTTGCGAGCGCATCGTGTTGAGTATTTGCGGCGACGCCGACGAGCTCTATTCGGTCAGCATGTTTGCGTAAGACACGGAGTGTGCTGCTGCCGATCGATCCAGTAGCACCGAGGAGAATAAGCTTCTTTTTCGGTGATGCTGCCATTTAAAAAAGGGTGTATTTGAAGAGCAAATACCCGAGTGGTGCCGTCAGAATGAGGCTATCGGTCAAATCGAAAATGCCGCCTATGCCTGGAATCAGAGCGCCGGAGTCTTTGACTTGAGCTTGGCGTTTGAATGCCGATTCGACGAGGTCGGAGGCAATTGAGGCGATCGCGATTGGGACCGCAATGAGCGCTGAAAGCCACCAATGAAATCCAGTTGGCGCGTAGTTGTGAAAGACTCCGAGTAAGATCAGGCCAATTAAAACCGAGAATAAGATACCCCCAGCAGCACCTTCGTAGGTCTTTTTAGGGCTGATAACTGAGAGTGGGGTTTTGCCGATTTTCATGCCGACGAGTAGTCCACCAACATCGGTGCACTTGGCGACAGCGACGATCCATACAGTAAGGAACAGACCGGTGCCTATACCACTTTCATTGAATCCAGTATTTAGCTCCGACATCTTGACGATCTTGATCAGGAAATGCATCAAGAAGGGCACATATAATAAGCCAAATAGCGTCGGCATGAAGCTGCTCAAGCGTCCCGCCTGTAGGTCTTTGCGGATAATTGTTAGTGTAAGTAAGATAAAGCAGAGCAGGAAGAGATCGTATCCCGCATCTAAGCCGCCGAGGTAGTAGGAGCCGAAGGTAATGACGACTCCACAGGCGAGCCCGAGTTCCTTCATTGGCTTGAGGCCCATTTTCTCAAACAGTTGATACAGTTCGAGCTGAGTTAAAAAGGCCAAAACGGTGACCAATAGCACTCCTGCGTGCACACCGAAGAGTGCGAGTGAGATGCCGAGGACTGACCAGAGGACAGCGAAGCTGATAATGCGTTGCTTCATAAAAAATTCTTTATTGTTCGAGGATTGTAGTAGGGCTGGTTAGGTTTCTTGTAATTGTTGACTGGTTTTTCCATAGCGACGTTCGCGGTTGGCAAAGTCGTCTAGAGCAGCAGCAAAGTCACTTTCTTTAAAGTCGGGCCAGCGTGTTTTGGTGATGTGAATCTCGGCGTAAGCGCATTGCAGCATGAGGAAGTTACTCAAGCGTAATTCTCCAGAGGTGCGAATCACCAAGTCGGGATCAGGCATATCCCCTGTGTAAAGAAAGGGGCGCAGGTCGTCGTAGCGAAAATTGCTGATATCGATGTCGCCATCCGCAGAAGCTTTGACCACGCCCTTGATCGCATCGACGACTTCGGTGCGTGAGCCGTAGTTCAGCGCGAGGCCGAGTGTGTAATCTGTAAATTCGGCTGTGGCTGCCTCGGCTTTTCGCAGTGCTTCTTGAGTGGATTTTGGGAGCTCCTTGAAACGGCCGATGACGCGTAGGCGTATTTTTCGTTTAATGAGTTCAGGTAGTTGATCTTTGAGGAATCGATCGAGGAGATCCATCAAGGCGTCGATCTCGTCTTTTGGGCGATTCCAGTTTTCTACGCTGAAGGCATATAAAGTGATGTTTTTAACGCCGTTTTTTTGAGCCGCTGCGAGCGTGCGTTTGACGGCTTCTGCACCGCGTCGGTGGCCTTCGATACGAGGTAAGCTACGCTCGTTTGCCCAGCGACCATTGCCATCCATGATGATGGCGACGTGCTGCGGTGTTTGACTAGATGTTGATTTCTCGGTTTTCACGTTGTTTGCAAGGAATGAGATCAAAATGATCTCTGTCGCGGGGTGCAAGGGTAGAGAGGGGGAGATTTAAGATCCGAGATACGTGATTGGAGGTGAAGAAATACATTTTACTAAAAGTGATTCGTTCGCCAGTTTTGCAGATTATGCCAACTTACGTATACGAAACCATACCCGAGCAAAAGGGGCAAAAATCGGTTCAGTTTGAACTGCAGCAGTCAATGAAGGATGCGCCGCTGACTAAGCATCCAGAAACAGGCGTGCCGGTGCGCCGTGTGATTTCAGGCGGCTATGGATTTGTGGGAACTGCAAAAGGAACGCCGAGCCATGGTGGCAGCTGCGGTTCCGGCTGTGGCTGCGGTTGAGTGTCGTTTTATTCTGGAGGGCAACGCTCTGTCGTTGCCGCGGTTTGATAGTGGTTAAGTAGTCCTAGAGCCTCTGGCGAACGGCAACGACAGAGCGTTGCCCTCCAGTTGATTTCTGAGTTGCTTTAAAGTTTAAGCGGTTGCGGTGTCCAGATGGCTCCGGACACTCAAAAAAAACAGGCTCCCTTGTGAGGAGCCTGTTTGAGGATGAATTCGCGATGTGCTGTGACTACCAAGTGTAGTTCAGTGTTACACCAAATTGCTGTGGGTCGGCTGGGTTTTCGTAGCGCTGCTCACCATAGCCGTTGTCAAAATTGAAGACGCGTTTCTCGTATTCTTCATCGAGCAAATTTCGGCCCCAAAGAGTGAGTGTCCATGACTCGTAGCGGTAGCCGATCGCACCATTGAAAACCGCAAACGAGCTGCGTTTCTCAGTGTTGTCGATGCTGTTGGATTCGTAGTATGAAGCGCTACCTGCGAGTTCCAAGTTTGCAAAGAAACCATTGTCCGCAACGTAATCTGCTCGAATGTTGTAGGTATAGTGCGGGGCGTTGGCTAAGTCTTTGTTGGTGGCGTCGGCTTCTGCCTCCAGCAGGCCGAGCCCTGCGCTTATAGTCCAGTTCGGGTTCACGAACCATGTCGCTTCCGCTTCGAGGCCATAGTGCTCTGCTGCGCCTTGATTCGATGTGAAGTAGCGGAAAAATCCACCGGCTCCATCCGAATCACGTAGCTGTGCATCGTCGCGATCCAGGTAGAAGACAGTGATTTGTGAGGTCAAAGCACCGTCAAACCACTCGCTGCGAAGGCCGATTTCGTAGTTCCAGAGAGTTTCGTCGTCATAGGTCAGAGGTTGACCAGCTTCGCGAAAGGATGCGCTATTTGCGCCACCCGCTTTGTAGCCGCGTGTGACGCTGGCAAACGCAGTGTGTGAAGAATCGAGGTCGTATTCGAAAGTGAGTTTACCACCAAAGAGGTCATTGCTTGCACCGCTTTCACCTTCAAGAAGTTCACCAAAATAGTCTTCGATTACCTCAGATTTGAAATCAACAGAGTGGTATTCGTAGCGCAGCCCCAAAGTCATACGGAAGCGTTCACTGAAGTCGTGGCCGATTTGGCCAAACAGTGCGTAACTGTCGGTTTCATACTCAGATTCAACTATGCCTGAAGCATATTCGTCCGTGTAATTCATGTCAGTGTCTTCACTGAAGAGTTGCATGTAGGCGCCAATGGTCCAGCGGTCGATCCAGCCGAATGCGTCGTCTTGCTCGATGGAATCAAATCGAAACTCTTGGGTGAATACTTCGCGGTTACGGAAGGCTTCGAGTGCTCCGCTATATACGGTAAAGAGCGGAACTTTGTCAGTATTCGTCCAATCGGAATCGTAGCTATTCAGAGAATCCGTATCACTGTAGCTTGTGATGCTGGTCACTTCGACGTCATTAAGGCCAGTCCATGTGCCGCGTAGGCTACCTGCTAAGGATTCTTGTTCATCACGGCCTTTGAAGTCAGATTTTGTATCAAAGCGCGTGTTGTCGAGCGACCATTCGTCGTAGCTGTTGTCAGCATCAGCGTAGAATACGGTGGCATCCCATTGCCAGTCGTCGTTGGCGATCCAGCGGAGTTTTAAGCGGGTGTTGAATTCGTCGCGCTCGTTGGTGTCGTCTGAACCGTGGAAGCTGTTGTCGCGGAACCCGTCTTGCTGGAGCTGATATGCAGAGAAGCGGAAGGTGAGCTTTTCCGGGGCGCTTTCGATCAGTGGACCGCCGACTGCGATGCCGCCGCCAAAGAGGCTGTCGTTACCAACAGTGCCTTCGACTTGGCCTGTCCAGTAGGGCGTGGGATCGTTGCTGACGATTTTGATGACACCACCTGCGGCATTCACGCCAAAGGCGCCGGCTTGTGGGCCGCGAAGGACTTCGACTTGTTGCACGTCGAAGAGATTGCCGATGGTGCCGATACCTGTGAAGTCAAGGTCGTCGACGAGGAAGCGCACAGATGAATCGGGCGTTTCGCCTTCGAATTGAGAGTTCTCACCAATGCCACGGATTTGTATATAGCGCGGGCGCGAGCTACCACCCGTCCAAGTTAGATTCGGGATCACGTTAATGATGTCGCCGAAGTGCTGTGAGCCACTCTTTTGAAGCGTCTCTTCACTTAGAACGCTGACGCTGGCAGTGGTTTGTTGTAGTTCCGAGTCCCACAGGCCGCCCGTGACGATCGTTGTGGTTTCGAGTTTTTGGAGCTCTGTTGGCCCCACTGTGGTTTCTTGTGCATACAGACTATTCGCGAGTGCGAGAGCTGCGATGGTGTATCTTGTGTATTTCATTTGGATCTCAATCGTGATTGCTTGAGATCCGGCTTCTGGCGGTGAGAAGGTGGAAGGCTTACAGGGCACTTCGTTCCTTTTCCTACGCCGGTGTCAACCGGATCAGGTTCGAAGGGATCGTTTCAGTGCAGTGTGCGTCGAAACATCTCAGACCAAGCTTGGTCACCCCTAAGGAAGGCCGCTAGAAAAGGAGTATATCTATATGCGTGTCAAGTTTGCATCTATTGGCGCGACGAAATCTGACCTATCAAATGCTTGTATCTATTGTGCCATGCAGTGCTGTTTAACTTTTTCTACTCTGTGCTGAAGCGGAATAAGGTCGTTGACTTGAAGGTATCACCGGCCTGGAGCACGGCTCCGCCCATGTCTGGGTGGTTAATTGAGTTGGCGTAGTCTTGAGTCTCCATGCAGAATCCACTGATTGGGGCATACACTGTGCCGCCTTTGCCGATCTCGGGTGCGTCTTCAGATAGGCTGAGTCCTGCGTAGAATTGGACGCCTGGCTCGGTCGTGAGAATCTCGAGCTTGCGCCCTGATTGTGGGTCAATGACGGTGGCAGCAGGTTTGGGTAACTTGGTGCGTCCTTCAGCAAGGAAGTAATGGATATCGGCATTGCCGGCGTCGAGCGCATCTAATTGATCCAGTATCACGGGCTCACGGAAATCGTTGTAGCCGCGAACGACTGAGTCACGACGTCCGAGGAGCGTGGCATTTTGGTCGGTAGTGGCTACCGAGTCGCTGAAGATTTGCACACTGTGCTTGAGCACCTTGCCACTGTAATGACCACCTAGGTTTATGTAGGCGTGATTCGTTAGGTTGAGTGGTGTGGTTTTATCGCTACGTGCAAGATAAGTGACCTCGAGTGTATTGTTCTCAAGGAGGGCATAGGTGACAGTCAGGTCGAGATTGCCTGGGAAACCGTTACTTCCGTCTGGGTCTGTGGTCGTGAGGCGCAACTTTTCGATACCATGATCATCGATGATCGCAGCTTGCCAGAGGATCTTATCGAAGCCTTGAAGCCCGCCGTGAAGACAGTTCCCGTTGTTGTTGGCGACGAGACGGTAGTTCTGGCCGTCTATTGAGAATCGTGCATCGGCGATACGTCCAGCCACGCGACCTGTGATACAGGCAAGGTAAGGGTGTCCTGCGAGATACTCGTCGAGTGTATCTTTACCGAGTATGACATCGGCAAGGTTCCCTTCGCGGTCAGGAGCCTCTAGCGATAAGATGATGCCACCGTAGTTGGTAATGGTGGCATTTAGGCCCTTGCTATTGCTGAGTATGAAGCGCTGAACTGCTTCACCTGAAGGAAGGTGGCCGAAAATTTCGGATTCGATGCTCATGTTAATGAACTAAAAAATCGTAAACTAGCGGAAGAGCAATACGGGAATTTTGACCTCACGAATCATCGCACTCGTGGTGCTACCGACGATTAAATGACGAATGTGGGAGTGCCCGTAGGCGCCCATGACTAATAGGTCGATATGATCGTCTGCAACGACTTCAGCGATGACTTTCTCGGGCTCACCATCACGGTGTTCGATAGTGACCTCGAAACCGGATGCTTTGAGTGTGTTTTCGGCATCGGCTAGTGCGGCTTCGATCTTAGAATTTGCAGCGCCAACATAAAGCAGGTAGCAGTGCATGCCTTTGAGAAGTGGGCTGTTTGCCACGTATTCGACTGCTTTTTTGGCGCTGTGGCCGCCGTCGAATGCCAATACAAAGTTGTTGAGTGGTGCAAAAGCACGAGAGGCGACCAGCACGGGATGTTGGCAGCTGCGAATCACACGTTCGAGGTTGCTGCCGAGGTGCCCTTTTTCAAAATCTGCATTGTTGCCGCGTTTACCGATGACAACGAGATCCGCATCACGCTCATAATTTTCGATTTCATCACTGAGCTTACCGTGCTTTTGGTCGGCCTGAATATGATCGATGCCTTCGGCTTTGAGCGCGCTTTCAGCGTCTTCGAGTATCGCTTGGCCGCGTTTCTGGGCGATTTTTGCCCGTGTGGCTTCGAGTTCGACGAGTTCGTTGAGCAAAGCGGTGCGTGCGCCGACCCCCATGCTGCCACTATAGTTGGCTTTGACTGGGTCTTCGTGATGTGGATTAAGCATATGTAACACATGGACGGAGGCGTCCAATTGCTTGGCAGCCCATGCGGCGTGTTGATAGATGCTGGTCGAATATTGAGAACCGTCGGTGCAAGCTAGGATGTTCATAGGATAATAAAGGGTGTGGGTTGCGGGATTTCAGCTTTTCAAATTTTCAGTCTTTCAGCGTTTATACTTAGTGTCCGCCGAGTGCATCGTCCGCGCCTGGCTTGTCGTATTTAGCGACTTCAAGGACGAGGGTCTTGCTGGCTTCATTCATTCCGGAGATCTCTACTTCAGTGCCTTCGCGGCGGAATTTCAAGACTACACGGTCGAGCGCATTAATCGAGGAAAGGTCCCAGAAGTGAGCTGCAGAGACATCGATAGTGACTTTTTCGAGGACTTCGCGAAAGTCGAAGGCATCGGCAAAGCTAGTTGCTGAGACAAAGAATAGTTGGCCGCGCACAGTGTAGGTGCGGGCTTTCTTGGAGACTTCGATGTCGGAAGTAATATCCAGCTGACCGGATACTTTGTAGGCGAAAAAGACTGCGCTGAGTAGCACACCTGCACCGACACCGTATGCGAGATTGTGTGTGAACACGGTGGTCAAGACCGTTACGAGCATAACGATGCTGGATGTGCGGTGGTGGATGCGCAGGTTTTTGATGGATGACCAACTGAATGTGCCGATCGAAACCATGATCATGACTGCGACAAGCGCAGCCATTGGAATTTGACTGACTAAACCACCCATCAAGACGATTAGGATGAGCAGGATAATCCCTGCAGCAAAGGTTGAGAGACGTCCGCGGCCCCCTGATTGCACATTGATCACGGATTGTCCGATCATTGCACAACCAGCCATGCCGCCGAAGAATCCAGAAACGATATTGGCGATCCCTTGTCCTGTGCATTCACGGTTTTTGTTACTCGATGTATCGGTAAAGTCATCAACGATGGTCGAGGTCATGAGTGATTCGAGTAGGCCGACGATCGCGAGCGAGATCGCATAAGGGAAGATGATGCCTAGTGTGGTTAAATTAAGTGGCACATCTGGAAGTAAAAAGACGGGCAGCGTAGAGGGAAGTTCGCCCATGTCGCCGACAGTATTGAGTGTTTGATCCAGTCCCATGGACATGGATACACCAGTAAGCACGATGATACAAACGAGGGGGGAGGGCACGGCAGTGGTTAGCAACGGTAGTCCATAGATGATTGCGAGCCCTGCGGCCACCATGCCATACATCAGCAGACCTTGATCGTGAAATTGTGGCAACTGCGCCATGAAAATGATAATTGCGAGAGCATTGACAAAGCCTGTGACTACAGAGCGCGAAACGAAGCGCATGAGATTTCCAAGCTTTAAGGCGCCAGCTCCGATTTGAAGAATACCTGTCAAAATAGTTGCTGGCAGTAAATATTCGAGACCGTGGTCACGCACAAGAGATACGAGTAGGACCGCCATGGCACCTGTAGCAGCGGAGATCATTCCCGCGCGACCACCAACAAAGGCGATGACGACTGCGATACAGAAGGAAGCGTAAAGTCCTACCTTGGGGTCGACTCCCGCGATAATCGAGAATGCGATTGCTTCAGGGATCAAGGCGAGTGCCACAACAGTGCCAGCGATGATGTCACGGCGTGGGTTCGAAAACCACTCTTGAAAATATTTTGAGCTATTCATGGTAGGAAAAAAGAAAACCGCTTCCTTATTAAGGGAAGCGGTTTAAAAGGTGGCACACCCGAAGGGACTTGAACCCCTAACCTCCTGATTCGTAGTCAGGCGCTCTATCCAATTGAGCTACGGGTGCATTTAGGAAATGCGGGATAAAGACAAAGTGAGCTGGTTAGATCAAGCAGAACTTTTACTTTTTTTAAGAAATCTGCTTAAATGCCCTCAACTTAGTCTGTTGCTTCCGGTGCGTCTTCTTCTGGAAGGCCTTTAGCAACGAGTTCGTTGACCAAGCTGCTACGGCTGACTGAAGAGGATAGATAGGAGAGAAATTGAGCCGATTGTTTCAAATCTTCGTTATCCGCAGCGATTTCTGGGACTTCTTTAGACTCGAGGTAGACGAAAGTGCCGATTTCGTCGGCAGTCAGCATAGGGGAAATGGTGCCAGCGACCATGCCTTGTGCGGTCTGTAGCACGGATCGGTCGAGCTCGCGAGGCGCCTCGTCAACTTTGAAGGCATCGAAACTGTTGGTGCCTAAGTCGAGCGCTTCAGCAGTATCTACAAAACTGATACCTTCAGCGACTTTCGCTTCAAGCTCTGCTTTGAGGCTTTCGCCTTTTTCATTGTAGAGTTCGCGCTTTTTATCGGCAGTATAATTTGCAGTGACTTCTGCTTTTACTGTTTCGAATGCTGGCAACTCTGGTGCGATTCGGCCCTCGTAAATCAACACTGCAAAGGCGCCCTTGACTGGATAGGCGTCGGAATAATAGCGGTTTGCATTCAGTGAGAATGCAGATTCGAGCATTTTGGGAGAGAGTGCACGTTGCGCCGCACTTTGCGCAGTATAGGGTTCGATGGGAATGAGTGTCAGGTTCGATTCGTTTATTAATTGGTTGAATGCAGCAGAGTCGTGCTTGATGTCGTCGCGATACAGTTTGTAAGCAAACGCTTGTGCGGCTTCGTTGGCTAGACGCTCAGCGCTTTCAGTCTGCAGGCTCGCAGCGACAGCATCACGCACTGTCTCAAAGGTGATGACTGGAGCTTCCTCGCCTTCGGCTGTTTTTGGAAGTGTTGCCGTGTGAGCATCGACAAATTGTGCACGATTGGCGATGAAGTGTTCGCGGAGCTCAGCTTCAGCAGCTTCTTCAACTTGGTCCTGATATTGGGACGCCGGGAAGACGACGTAGCTTGCTTTGATACGCTCAGGGATTTCGTAGCGTGCACTGTTTGCTGTGAAGTATTCTTGGAGGGCTTCGTCAGTGACTGTAATCTCAGGGTTGAAATCTTTGTAAGCGAGCTCTGCAGTGGTTAGCTTGAGCGTGGTTTGACGGCTCTGTGTTTGCGCGATGGCTTCGGATGGCAGGATAAAGCCAGGGCCGGAGATCACTGAGGAAAGTTGATTGATACGGTAGTCCTCCTCCAGCACGAGACCTACAAGGCCCGATTGTGCGCGTGGGTTGGAATCGACACTGTCGACAAATGCTGTGTAAGCATCGGGGCTGAATTGACCGTCAGGGCCAGCAAAGGCACGTTTTGTTTTTACGAATTCAGCGAGGGCTTCTGGGCCTGGAGAGGGCACGCCAATTTCGTCGGCCAAGTGCAACATCGCGATTCGATTGATGATCATCGATTGGTATTGTGCATCCGAGCGGATCTGTTGGCCGTCGAAGTAGGCGCTGAGTTGCGCTTTTTCAGCGATGGCTTCGCTTTCACGAGGCGAGTTTAAGTCGACTCCGTAGAACTTTTGCTCCTGATAGGCACTACGGTCTGTAGTGCAACCGGGAGTGTTACCAATCGTGAAGACGAAGGCGACAATGATAAGCGCAAGCAATGAGAGGAATATCCAGCGGCCGTGGCGGATAAGGTGATGTTGAATCCAAGAGATCATGAGTAGATAAAAGAGAAAGCGGGGAGGTTAGGTGTGCCATCTGCTCTGTCAACCAATTGGTTACATAGACTTCGCAGTTTTGGGCGATTGTTTTTCGGGGTATCTCCGAGGATGAGAGCGAGGATATCCCGACTGGCTTGAGCCTATCGAAGGTGTCCGCATTCGTTATAATCCGTGCTTACAAAAACTCGCTAATTGTTTGGTCAGCGGCGGCACAATTTTTCAGGGTCACGACTTCGTCGAGGTAAGTGCGAACAGCAGGGGAGCTATCCGCGACCAGTTCGGCACCGTCGTTATTGCCGAAACACTCAAAATCCTGTTTGAATTGCCCGAGGGTGATCGAATCGAGAGGGCGTCCAGGTTGGAAGGCGTGGTCGCGCTCATCGTTTACGGTTTTGGTTTCTATTTGAGTCAGGTAGCCGATCGAGCAGAGGCGGTTGATGCTAGAATTTAAGATATGGCTCGGCACACGCAGGCGTTTATGCAACTCACTCGCTCGAGTGGGCGGGCCTCCTTTTTGAAAACGTTTAGCAATCATCAGTAGCACTGCGAGAGATACCGTCTCACGCGAGCGCTCGCTGTTTTTTTGCCAAGCGTTTTCGTTGCTTAAGTAGTCGGCATTTTGCATGGCATAGGTGACTTGCCCACCGAGTAAGATTAGTAGCCAGAAGACGTAGAGGCCAAGCATCAGCACCACGATGATACCTACGGATCCGTAGAGGCTTTTATTGCTGACCACCTGCTGCACGTAAAGGAACGAAAGCATCTTATAAATCTGTAAGAGAGCGACGATCAATATGGCGCCCACCAATGCGGGTTTCCATTCCACTTGCGTATTGGGGATAAAGCGCAGAAATGCCGCCAATAGCATGACGATTATCAGGAAGGTAATGACTGGGATAAAGAAAGTCAGCACAGACTGAATTGCCGTTCCAAATGGTAAGGTTTCCGCAAAGGAAAGAAAGGCGTTAAATACTTGTAGCGATATGGCAGCTGTGCCGAGCACTGCTCCGAGGCTGATAAATGTCCAATAGGTGACGATACGTTCGGTGAAATTTCGCCCCTGAGCGACGCCCCACAGTGTATTGAAGGAAGTCTCGATTGAGATCAATACACGTAGGCAAATAAAGAGTAGCACTAAGGTGCCAACGATACCCACGGTGCCAGACTTAGCGACCGAGCTAAAATTATTAATCAATTCAAGTAGTTCTGGAGCAATTTCCGTCTTCGCCCCGACCGAGCCGTCATCATCAACGGATACCGCGACTTGTGGGGCCGCAAATTGTATCATGTCGGTTATTTTCTGAACGACCACGCTATCTTGAGGATCCGCGTTGAGGTCTGAAATATCCTTATCGAGCAAGAAGCCCGAAATCATAATACTGAAGGCAATTAGTGGGCCAATTCCGATCGACGAGTAGAAAGTGAGCGCAGCCGATTGCATAGGCAGTTGGTTGCGCTTTAAACCTTGGGCCGTCAGTGTGAGAATACGCAGTAGCAAATAGACCCGGGCACGGACGGTTCGTCTCCCGAGGTGTTCGAGTTCCCAGATGTCTTTACCTAGCAGCGCTTGTGTGCGTTTGCTATAAGTGTCTACATGGCTGATTAGGCGTTTCAGTTTGCCTGCTTCAGCGTTGTTTTTCGGAGTGTCCAAAATAGAATGCGCGCACCATCACCGCTAGCTAGTTGGCGATGATCTGGAAGACAATGCTTTGGAAAAAATCGTTAAAGCGACCAACAGTGGCTAGGTAAGCTAAGAACGAGTTAGCTGCGATACCAAGAATCACAGAGAGTAACATTATTGAGTAACGTTTACTGATAGTCGCTAAGAAGATGCCGACACCCGCTGCGGCTGCTATGACCGTTAGAATTGGGTCGGTCAGTGCCCAACCTACGTAAACACCGAAACCAAGAGTGAGCATACCACGCCCGCGGAGAATCGGGTATACTTCGGTAACCGAGAGGAACAGCAGGATGCCTAAGACGAAATCTAATAAGCCGAGCAGTATGAATGGGAAATTGATCAGGTTCGCGTAGTTGCTTTCATCGAAGATGACTCGAATGACCTCGAAGTGCGGATAGAGTAAGAAGATCGACGAAGCCATCATCATGAATCCTAAACCAGTAGCGGAAACGGAGACTGCCTTGTTAAAACTTTCTTTTTTATGCCTCAGTGCTTTTTTCTCTGCAGTATTTCCGTCAGCCGCATCAAGCATGGCTTCAACGCTGTGTCCACCGGGGTCTTTTTGGGCTTCTTGTTGGTCTATCTCCTTTTTTGATTTGTTGATTTTTAGCTTAAGGCTTTCGCGCTCTGGAAATACTTGAGCGCACAACTCTTTGTTGAGGGCGATGGGCACCCATTCCTCTTTGGTTTCGTCGTAGTAAAGAGAGTTTTCGGTGAGTTGTCCTGCCTCTCCTAATGTCTGTAATTTCATGGGGTCAAACGGTCCACGGGATTCGTTCTGTTCCGGGGTGCGTATGTAGTAATCAGGCATCGTTATATAAGGTTGACGGTAAATTTAATCGTGGGCGATGGACGCGTTCTTTGTATCCATGAATTACGTCACTCTTCACGCATTCCAGCAAGCGCAAATAATGGCTTAGGTTCTCGTCAATTTGTGAGTAAAGTCTGTGAACGCTGGCTTGCACACGATGCCAAATTACTTACTTTTCCTTCTATGGAAGAAGATCTTAACGAATCCTCAGTATCGATGCTCCCGATAGCTCTCGGCGTCCTAGCGATTGCCCTTGGTGGTGCCGGGCTTTATTTTGGTATGACTGCCAACCAACGCTTGAACCCCATTTCCGAAAATCTGGAGTCCAGTGCAGGCAGTGCAGAACGTGTTGAAAAGCAACTGGAACGTTTTGAAACTCAACTGGCAGAGATAGCAGCTCAAACGGATGAGTTATCTCAAACCGTGGGTCGCTTGCGGGTGTATAGCTCGCAAAGTGAGCGCGATGCCAAGGCGGCCTTGTCAGGTGTAAAGGCAAATCGCGCCGAAATGGTGAAGCTGGTGGAGCAGCTTAATGGTGTGACTTCGGGAGGAAGCGCTTCGAGCGCCTCTACCGAGCAAGCTATTACGAGTTCAATTTCCACACCTACGAATAATGATACCGTAGCCATCAGCTCTGGAGGTGCCGCAAGCGCATCGACGCCAGGTGTGTATAAGATTCAGTCAGGTGACAATTTTGCGAAAATCGCTTCGAACAAGGGGATTAGCTTACAGGCAGTATTAGATGCCAACCCGGGCGTCGACCCTCGTCGATTACAGATCGGACAGGAAATCAAGATTCCAGCCAACTAGTTTATGGCCGAAGACGCGTCTTCACGCACCCCCGCACGTTGGGACATTGTTGGCGATAAGCTGCTGAGAGCATGCCGCGTGTGGGATTTGCGCGCTCGTCGCTACCGTCACCCTAAAAGTGGTAAAGAAGGAGAGTTTTACTACATCGACTCACGCGATTGGGCGATCGTTGTCGCACGCACTGTAGAGGGCGAGTTGATCATGATTCGGCAATTTCGTTGGGGTTCTGACGAGCTTTCGTGGGAGTTACCAGGTGGCATTGTGGATGCTGATGAAGATGTGGTTGCCGCTGGTCTACGTGAGTTGCAGGAGGAAACCGGCTATGTTGCTGAGAGTGGCCAGTTAATTGGCCATTGTAGTCCAAACCCCGCGATTTTAAATAACACTTGCCAAGTGATTTTTGCCGACAATTGCCGCTTACATGAAGCAGGCACGGATTGGGACGAACACGAGGAAATTGAAGTGCGCGCGATTCCTGAAGTCGAAGTGCTCCGCTGGGCGAAAGACTGTAAAATTAGCCACGCACTCGCTTTGGTTGGCTTAATGTTCTATCAGTTAAACAAGTAGCTTTTACTGAGGAGGCTCAATCCAACAGCACTAGGTTGTCCCGATGGATCACCACAGATGAGAGTAACTCTGGGCGCTTGGCTTGAATTGCGTCAGGCTTCAGTCCTTTGATTGCGTCCACTTCTGAGATACTGATTGCGACGATTCCGTGAGCGATGTCGGTGCCATCGAGTGTGCGCACTTGAATCACATCGCCTTCCTCGAAGTCGCCTTCGCAGGCTGTAATGCCTGCGGCCAATAGGCTTTTTCCATCGTTTTGCAGCGCGCTTGCGGCGCCATTATCGATCGTCACTGAGCCGTGCGTATCGTCTTGGATCGCGATCCATCGTTTGTGCGATTTGACTGGGACCGAGCTTGGCACGAAGTAGGTGCCCACACTTTGACCTTTGAGTAAGTTATTAAAGAGTTCGGCATCTTGACCACTGCCTATAATCACACCGCAGCCGGCTCGATGGGCGATCTTTACCGCAGAGAGCTTACTAATCATACCGCCCACAGAGGTGGTGTGCTTCGTGCCTTGCGCCATGCCCTCGATTTCGGGAGTGAGTTGTTCGACCAGTGGCACCACTTCTCCGGTGCCTTCCATATCGATCAGGCCAGGAATGTTGGATAAAATGAAAAGCATGTCCGCCTGAGTAACGCTGGCAACGAGAGCCGACAATGTGTCGTTGTCGCCAAATTTGATTTCGCTCGCGCTGACGGTATCGTTTTCATTGACGATCGGCACCGCACCCTGTGCGAGTAGGCGCTCGACTGTATTAAACACCGCGTTGTGGCGGTGCCGTGCACGCAGGTCCTCACGAGTGAGTAAGATTTGAGCAACGGTCAGTCCGTGTGGGTCGAAGCACTTTTGCCAAGTATTGATTAAGATTCCTTGTCCGACGGCGGCGCAGGCTTGCAGCAGCGCCAAGTCTTTCGGGCGCTGCTTGAGCTCAAGTTTGCCCATGCCGAGGCCAACCGCTCCAGAACTCACCAGAATCACTTCGATTCCGCGTGAACGCAGCGTGTTGACTTGAGCGCAGAGCGTTTCGATACGTTGCGTGTCGAGGTCGCCGATACCAGACGTTAAGACGCCTGTGCCGAGCTTGATGACTACGCGCTTGGCTTGTTGCAAAGGATTCACTGAAGAGTGGGGGATCTTAGACTTTTTTCAAGTCGGCCTCTTTATGCGCCAGATGTTGGTTGATCTCAGCGATGTAATCATCGTGGGCTTTTTGCACATCCTTTTCAAAACGCTTAAAATCGTCTTCAGGTAGACCGTCATCTTTCGCTGCTTTCAATAGGTCGAGTGCATCGCGGCGATTTTGGCGCACACGCACACGGCCTTCTTCTGCCATCGCCCCGGCAGTTTTGGCAAGTTCCTGACGACGTTGACCCGTGAGTTCTGGAACTGGTACACGAAGGATGCCACCATCGATAAGTGGGTTAAGTCCGATGTTGGCCTCTTGAATCGCTTTCTCGATGTCGCGTATCACACTCTTATCCCATGGTTGCACCATGATCGTTTTTGCATCCGGTGTGGTGACGGCGGCCACTTCTTTCATGCTGACACTGCTGCCATATGCATTCACGCGGATGCTATCCAACATCGCAGGCGATGCTTTGCCAGTGTGTAGGCTGCTGAACTCGTGGAGTGTGTAATCAACTGACTTTTTCATGTCAGCGTTCATTGATTTGAGAATTTCTTTAGGTTCCATGATATGTGTATGAAGTTGGGAGATTAATGATTTAGTCGACAAGTGTGCCGATGGTTTCACCCATGACCGCTCGCAGGATCGAGCCTTTTTCTTTCATGCTGAAGACCAGAATGGGCATTTTATTTTCCATGCAAAGTGAAAATGCTGTGGAATCCATGACCTGTAGGCGTTCGCGAAGTGCGTCGATGTATGGGATATGATCATACTTTACTGCATCATCATGCTTTGCCGGATCTTTGTCATAGATGCCATCTACCTTGGTTGCTTTCATGAGCATGTCGGCGCTGATTTCATTGGCGCGTAGGGCGGCACTGGTGTCGGTAGTGAAGTAGGGGTTGCCCGTTCCACCAGCGAAAATGACGATGCGGCCACGCTCTAAGTGGCGTGTGGCGCGGCGTAGTATGAAAGGCTCCGCAAGTTTATCCATCGGGATGGCGCTTTGCAGTCGCACGGTTGCCCCGAGTTTTTCGAGGCAGTCCATCAAGGCAAGGCCATTGATGACTGTTGCGAGCATGCCCATATAGTCTCCAGTCGTGCGATCGACGCCTTGCTCCTTGCCGCTCAGTCCACGAAAGATATTTCCTCCGCCGATCACCAGCCCGACTTCGACGCCGATATCGGCGACTTTTTTGACTTCTTCGCATATATTGCGAAGAATGTTTGCATCGATGGGTTCGCCATCTTGCGCATTACGTAGCACCTCGCCGCTTAATTTTAGAATTACGCGTTTGTATTTAGGTGTAGGTCCCGATTGGTCTGAGTCTTCCATTAAAAGTCTTTTAAACGCCCTTATACAGGAGACGTCAACCCATGTATTTCGCCTTGAAAATATTATTAAGAGAGGGCTTGACGAGTGGACAATCAATTCTACTCTACCGCACTTCATTAGGCTCATGGTGTAATGGTAGCACAACGGTTTTTGGTACCGTTTGTCGGGGTTCAAATCCCTGTGAGCCTGCCACTTTTTTAGCTCCGCAGTGCATTGCGGAGCTTTTTTTGGGTCTACATGATAGTCCTACATTCAGTATGCCTTCAGCGCGGCGAAAATCTCTAGAGCGTGTGTGCGATGGCGCTGTCTCGATCGCGCAAGCTGAAGGTGTTCACTACCTCGGTAGCGAAGGAGATCTCATTTTACTTGAAGTAGGCTCTGGACAATATGAGTTTTCTCGAAAAATGTAGACTATTGCCTCATTAGAATACCCCGAAACTGTGCGAAATCGATGTATCCGATTCAAGATCGCTTTAGCCTGAGTTTTTTTGAGGCCGAATTAATTCATTTACAAAACAATTACCAACCAACAAAAGGAAACATATGCAGGGATTAAGTTTTGGAGTTATAGACATTGTTGTCTTCTTCTTATTCGTGGGAGCCGTCTTGGCTGTCGGCTTATATAAATCAAAGGGTGAGAAGACTCATGGTGATAACGGTGCTTCTGACTATTTCCTGGCGGGACGTGGATTATCCTGGTGGTTGATTGGGTTCTCTTTAATCGCGGCGAATATCTCAGCGGAGCAGTTTGTCGGCATGTCAGGGCAAGGTGCTGGCTTTGAAGGACTTTCCGTTTCCAGTTGGGAATGGATCGCTGCAATTACTCTAGTGGTCGTGGCATTTGCGCTGTTACCTTACTTCTTGCGGTCGGGCATCACTACGATCCCAGAATTCCTTGAGATGCGCTATAATCACTGGGCGCGTTTGTTTATGACGCTGTCCATGATGTTAATCCTAGTCGGTGTTAGTTTGATCGGAGTGATCTATGCGGGTGCACTGACCCTAAAGGAGCTGATGTCCTCTTATGACATCATGTTGTCGCTGCCTGGATGTTGTTGGGCACTGGGTATCATTGCCGCAATTTACGTGGCAGTGGGTGGATTGAAAGCCTGCGCATGGGCGGATTTGCTACAAGGTAGTGCTTTGATCATCGGTGGTGGAATTATTACATACTTTGCGTTTGATGCCCTCGGTGGTGCGAATGTCGCTGAATTGGTGACGTCCACGGGTGCACAAGCGACTATCGATCCAGGCAGCGGTGTGATCGATAAATTCTCTACCTTGAATGAGAAGGCGCTGCACATGGGTAGTAACCCTGCGATGCCATGGCCTATTTTGTTGCTCGGTATTTGGATTCCTAATTTCTACTACTGGGGTCTGAACCAATACATTACACAACGTATTTTGGGTTCAGCCTCGCTTGCGGATGGTCAGAAGGGGCTCGTCTTAGCTGCTGGTTTGAAACTCGTCATTCCATTTGTCATCGTGATTCCTGGCATCATTGCGTTTAATCTCTTCAGCGACGAAATGGAAGAGAGTGCGGGCGATCACTTAGCGGCTTACGAGCAAGCGATGGTCAACCCAGCATCGATTGAAGTCTTTGAACTCGATGCCAAGTGGGCGGTGGCCAATCCTGAAAAGGCCACCGAAATCGAAATGTATAATGCGGGCGTTATTGAACGTGTGGGTGCAGAGTCTGTCGAAGAGGTTGCTTTAAAATCTTACAAGTATGATTCGGCACTAGGGCTCTTGATCACACGACTTATTCCGCAGAATATCGGTATTCTAGGTTTTGTGGTCGCGGCATTGTTGGGGGCGATCGTGTCTTCTTTGGCCGCGGTGTTGAATGCCGCGTCGACCTTGTTGACGATGGATGTGTATCAGCGCTATATCGATAAAAAGGCTTCGCAGTTTAGACTGGTCTCGATGGGGCGTATTTTTATCGGCATCTTTGTCGTCGTCGGCTGTGTCGTCGCGCCGACGCTGGCCGACCATAAGAGTGTCTTTGAGTTCATTCAGAAGTTCCAAGGCTTTGTTTCCACTGGTATTCTTGCTGTCTTTATCTACGGTTTACTTAATCGCACCTCAGGCAAGTGGGCTGGTGTGATCGGTCTATTAGCCAATCCGATTATCTACGGTGCGCTCACTACAATGTATCCAGACGTGCACTTCCTTTACAGCATGTCTTACTCATTGATTGCTGTTCTAGCCATTATGTTTGTTTACGGCATGGTGTGGAAGGAAGAGCCGGTTGTATTTGCAACAAATACAACGATGGACCTGACATCGTCCAAGAGCGCCTTAGGCTGGGGACTGGTGATCTGCGTCGCTACCGTCGCACTTTACGTCTTCTTCTGGTAGGCGAATCGATCGACCGAGTTCGGAAATTTCTCAAGAGCCTCAGCCTTATCGGCTGGGGCTCTTTTTGCGTCGAATCTCAACAGGATTCACCAATGACTGGACAAATCGGTGGATCGCTGCACTTGTATGTTCTCCTTCAACCCCCAGAAAGCGATGAGAAACTATTTTACCCTTACATGCCTGGCGCTGATTTTGAGCTCCTCACTACATGCGGAAGACTCGATTAGGGTGCCTAAAGTCGCTGCTGCTGATGACGGCTTTGTGCACCTTTTTAATGGTGAAAGCCTTGATGGCTGGAGTGGGTCCGCTACCTATTGGTCGGTGGAGGACGGTGCGATCACTGGCAAGGCAGACGGCACGCTTAAGCGAAATCATTTTTTGATTTGGGAGGGTGCTCCGGTGCGAAATTTTGAGCTTCGCCTCAAAGTCAAACTGTCCTCAAAAGGCAATAGCGGTATCCAATATCGTAGCCAGCTACGTCCAGATATTGGAGAGTATGGAGTGTCTGGCTATCAGTGCGACGTCGTCGTAAAAGCAGCGAAATACCATGGCATGCTTTACGAAGAACGCGGTCGTCGTATTCTTTCGCATACAGGCGAGAAAGTGGTGGTCGATCCGGCTGGGCAGCCTTGGGTGATCGATACGATGACGGTGAATAAGCCCATCCGTGATGAGTGGCAGGAGTTTCGCATTTTGGCTCGCGGTAACCACATGCAGCATTGGATTGATGGGCAGCCTACGGCTGATCTCGTCGACCTAGATGAATCTGGGCGCTCACTTGAAGGCGTTATCGCGGTGCAGGTGCATACAGGCCCAGAAATGACGGTTCAATATAAGGATATTCGTATCAAATACCTGCCCGATGATTTACCCTTAATCTTACCCAGTGATGTGCAGATTCCCGCGGATGCCTACGGGGTGCGTCCACAAGGAAGGCTTCCTAGAGATTGGAAGCCACCTGTTTTCGGAGAGCAGTAGATTTTTAAGGCTTAGCTGAGGCGGCGACGTGACATGAGTCCGATGCCAGCCAAGCCTAGCAGCGCCGAGCAAGTAGCTGGTTCAGGAATCATTACATAGGTACCGTGACGGTGCTTTGTTCGACCAGTTTTACTTTAGCTGATGCGCTCTGGAAGCAAAATGCGTAAAGCGCTACGCAAATTACTGTCAAGAGTCGGAGCGCTGAAAATGACCCTGAGTGCGCATGTATCATCGACATAAATGTGTGAATGCTACCTTTGCTGAAGTTGTTAATTCTGATGATGCTCGCAATGCTTACGGAGTCGACGCCTCGAGCCGATAGAAATGTGAGGTGTCAGCAGTCGCTGGCAGTGTGACTCGAATACGATCTCCTTCAGGAGCTTCAGAGACTGATCCAGTCCAACCTTGACCCGCTGGACGCGTTGCTAAGTTGCCCCAAGCGTTTAGCTGCGAGGCAGACTTAACGACCAAGGTCAGGTCTGAAGGGAAGGGCGCTGCTCGAAGGAAGCTAAAGACTCTATCATTCATCGCTGGGGCTGGTTCTGAAACCTTCGGGTTGTTGCCGAGTGCAAACTCAATGCCATTTTGCAAAGTATCCTTGTCGGCATTTCCCGCGATTCCAGAGAATGTAAGATTTCGTAACTCACGTGCGGTGAACATAGTCTCACGCCATGTGCCAAAATCTCCTGCGGCCTCCAGTTCTAATGTCAGGCCTGAAGAATCAGTCGATGTGGCTAGCTTCATGCCCTGCACCACTGTGTTGGTATTCGTCACTGGTTGGTCATAAATGGAAATGTCACCCGCAGCGAGCATTTGGCTAAGGTAGGCGGATGATGTCCCACTGTTGGGCGCGAAGCGTGTACGGAAGCCGGTCGATTTTAGATTTGTTGGAAGTGCTTTGCGCAGTTCTGCCTTAATGGGTGCCACGGCTGGAACGGCTTCGATGTTCACATGTTCGTCGGGATCCGTCTGGTGGTCATAAAGCTCTTCGCTACCATCATTCCAAAGAGTGTAACGATAGCGTTCACTTTGCACCGCGTGATTGTTGCCTAGATACGAAGTAACAGCTGGATGTGTCCATTCCGCTGCCGCATTCTCTAAAAGCGGACGTAAACTATTACCCTCTAACATAGGGTTTTCGGGTAGCCCACAAAGATCGATCAGAGTGGGGTAGATATCCAGTAGACTGACGACGCGCCCTGACACTTGTTGCACGCCAATACCTGGACCTGCGAATAACAGAGGCACGTGCCCAGAGCGTTCCCATAAGGTTTCCTTTTGGTAAGTGTTCTTCTCTCCTAGGTGATAGCCGTGATCGGAGAAGACCACCACGATCGTGTTGTCGGCATAGGGGCTGTTCTCCAACGCAGTGATTACTTGTCCGAGGTAGTGATCGGTGAAGGAGACACAGGCTAAATAAGCTTGTTGGATATGCTGTCTTTGCCCTTGGGCAATCATATCGGACGTTCTGGGATATTGTGGGCGAAGGCTTAGATCTTCCGCTTCTTGTGGGATGTCGTCGAAGTCGCTCGCGAGATAGGGCGCGACGGTTAGCGCATTTCGATTATAGAGATCGAACCATGATTGCGGTGCATACCACGGCACGTGTGGTTGCACAAATCCGACCATCAGAAGAAAGGGGCTGTTGTGTGTTTCGCCAAGTCGTGCGACCGCCCAGTTCGCATTCGCATAATCGGACAGTTCGTCATCTTCGTCTGCACTCGCGGGCACGCCCCAGTCGGTGCTGGTCTGTGGATGGCTGTAGTTGAGGGCTTCTCTGGCGCCGAAGGCTGCCGTTCCGCCAGTTTGATCGATGACGCCTGGCGGTTGCCCTGCGTGGTATATCTTGCCACAAGACATGGTTTTGTAGCCCTGTTGTTTAAAGTATTCGTGTAGTAGCGTCGCCCCCAGTTCATTGGTCCGTGTCTTGAGTTCGCTGTTTGTCATGTGGTTCTGGAAGCCCAGTGTCGTTGGCATGAGCCCCGACATGAAACTAGCTCGTGAGGGGCCACACAAGGGGTAGTTACAGTAGGCGCGTCGGAACACGGTGCCTTGGTGGGCAAGTGCATCCATATGTGGCGTGAGTGCGTCTGGGTTCGATCCCATGAAACCGGGCACATCATTCAAGTCGTCGATCGTGATAAAAAGTATATTTGGAGGGCCCGCAACAAAATCGCCTCCCATTACTTGTAATCGTCCCAATCGCACATGGTCACCATTGGCTTCGAGAGTCGATCCGGCATCCAGTAGTACGCCGATTGCTTCGACCGGACCACTGAGGTCACTGGTTGGAACTGAGCCGAGCGTCATCGGGCCAGCAGAGCTCGCGATCGCAGCATCTAGAATGTGCCAGTTTGCGGCCAAGGCGAAATTTGCTGGATTAAATGTCTCAACGACAAAACTGGCTCCTGCTCCAGGATTGCTACGAGTATCTTGATAAGCCTGCTGGGACGCGTGCCACTGTCCGCCTACTTTGATAGCCACTCTCAGTGTGGCGTTGGTATTGTCACCGATCCAATCAAAGTTGACTTCGGTGATGCTTGCAACATCTGCAAAGGGGGCCTCTGCAGTGTAATAGAGACCCGGTTCATTGGCGAGGTCGCCTGCGGTGGGGCTAGCCTTAGGAGCAAAGAAGGCGTAGCCGCCGTTTGATGCGCTCACGCCTATGGCTGTGGTTTCGTCTGATAAGTCAGTAATGACTGATGCGCTCGTCCCGATTCCAGCGAGGGCGCTCCAAGTGTATGCCCGAAGATTGTCTGCCCCAGCGTTGAAATCCTGTTCATAGCTTGCTGCGCAAAGCGTATGGCCGAGACTTGCAAGTAGAAGGGCGAGGAGTCGAGCTGGTCGGCCTTTAAAGGCGCTTTGATAGGGCGAAACTGGGTTGGGTCGAGTAAGCATAGGACATTTTACTTAGATCGTTTGATAGTGAAATACACAAACTGTATTTTGCGAGTGGGTTATACCATTTCTAGTATTGTTTGATCCGGTAGCGCAGGCGTGTCTCACGCCGCACGAAAGTTTGTAGTGCCTCGCAAGCGTCTATGCGCACCGAGGACGGTGCCGCGCTACCCTGTGAGTGAGCCGATCCATCTTTTTTTGAAAAGGTATTAGCAGTCGCTAGGGTGGCGACTATAGCCGTCTGTACTTAGATTCTTAACCGTGCGATCAAACCAAAGCTGCCTCTGTGCCAGGGGCGGCAGAGACAGCTATTGTTGGAAGTTGTTGGTTCGCTTGAGTTGTATGTTGCATGGCTCTCTATGAACTTGCCTGTGTCGTCGAGATTTATGGAGCCATTTGTATCCGCACAAAGTCGGATGGGGCGCCATTTAATGTCATTCTGACTTTGGCGTTACCGTTGCTGTCAGTGGTGAGCCGGCTGCCATCGGTGACGACTCCGGGATCACTCATCGGATTTTCTTGACTGAGTGTTCTCACGCGCGCACCAGGATTAAAATTCAAGTCGGAGGCTGAATAAAAGACGTATGTAGTATCTGCTTCCCCTTGAATCAGCAGTTCCCAAGAGTCACTGTTGATAGTGTCGACCGTCGAGAATGAGGCGACCGTTGGCAGTGGCTCAGCGGTTACTTGTCCAGTGATTTCAAAGTCGTCGAAGCGGATGTGATCTCCTGGGTCGTTATTCACCCCTGAGACGAGATAGAAGCCGACATCGGTTACGTCGCCGACAAGATCTCCGGCTGGTATGGTACCCAAAGAAAGTGAACCCGGAGCACCCAGAGTTGTGTTTTGAACTGTTAGCCAGTTTGTTGCGGTTGCAAAAGATGCAGGGGTGAAGGAGAGCGGGTTATCTACGGCGGTGCCGCTGTCAGGCTCGCCGTCGTTTAGGGCAGGGTTGCTGGCGTACCATACGCCGCCGACTTTGATCGCAACGCGGTATTCATGGTCTGCATTGTCGCCACTTGCCAGCCAGTTGATTGCTGTTAACGCGCGAATACTAATGGGCGAGGTCAGGGCAGTGCTGGCGAGTGCTGGGTTGTTGGGCACTGCGTCATTCCAAGGGGGGCCATTGTCAACTCTAGGTGCATAGAATCCATAGTCGCCCGAGGCGGCTCCGATGGCTCTGGACTCGCCAGCGTAGGTAGAAATCACCCCGTTTTCAGTCACGAGCACGGACCAACCATAGTTACTCAGCGGAGCGTCGCCTGTGGGGTTGTCAAAGTCCTCAATATAGAGCTGACCTGTCACTGGCTCCGCGATGGTGACCTGCACGACGTCTTCCCAAATAGTGCTATTTTCGTCGGTGATCCGTAAGGTGATGTCGTGAACGCCTACTGGCAGAGTCGCATAGGCGGTAATCCCAGTGGCAATCGTGTTGCCTCCCAGCAGCCACTCATAGGTAAGCGCTTCATCTTCAGGATCATTCGTGCCAGATCCGTCTAAGGTCACAGTTGCGTTTCCAGTCGAGTCGAAGTCATATAAGGTATGGCTTGGTCCTGCGTCAGGGGCTATCGAATTTTCAGCTAAAATGCTGAGTTCTGACGCGGCCAAGAGAAAGGCGCCGACGCCGTAGGCTTTTGTGTCTGCATAGAAAGACTCACCGGGTTCGGCGGCGACAAGCTGCACGTAGCCCAAGAACCCATTTGGGTGTACCGCTTCGGCAACCATTCCATTCCATGCTTTGGCAACGACTGGTAGGTAGGTTGCTTTGTCCAGTATACCATTGTTGATACCCCATGCCATAGAGTAGGCGTAGAAAGCGGTGCCACTAGTTTCCGGCATGTCGAACTGTGTGGGCTCAAGTAGGCTAGAACGCCAAAAACCATCCGATTGTTGTAAAGGAACCAATGCGGCAGCCATGGTTTGAATCATGGATATGTATGCATTTCGATTCGCGTAGCCTGCCGGGAGGGCGTCGACCACTCTGGTGAGACCTCCAAGCATCCAGCCGTTGCCCCGTGCCCAGAAAACTTTGTTACCATTGCTGGATGTCGATCTGGGGTTACCATTACCAAAAATATATTTACTGTCCCGATACCACAGGCCCTCGTCTGCATCGAACAGGTTTTGGGTCGTTTTTGTATCAGTATACATCGCCCACATTTTGTCTGTATAATCACTGTCGCCGGTTGTGATGGCAAGTTTTGCAAAGGTCGGACCGTGCATATAGAATGTGTCGATCCAGGACCAGTAATCCGTATCGGATTCGCCAACGAGATAGTCGTTTGCACGAACGATATCGGCAATTCGAACTGCCTGCGGGTCGATCTCATAGAGGTCGATGTAGGTCTGGCCGCAGCAATGGTTGTCGGCGTCTTCGTCATTTTCAGCCTGCGTGCTATATTTCCATGGCTTTTCACTGCGCAGCCAGTTATTGGAGACTGCCCAGTCGAGCGAGCGTGTCAGATAGGCAGAGTTGCCAGTGATTTCATACAATCGTTGATTGCCTGTGTAGTAGGTCGCGTTCGACCATTGGGCATCGCCCAAGTTGTTGTTGGCAATCCAGTAGTCATTCACGAGGGTCGCCGTCGCGAGGATTTCGGTGCTCGACGGGAGGGTGCTCGATGCGGGAGCACCGAAAGCATAAATGGCTGAACTGCAAAGTATGAGTAGGGATTGGTGTGTCTTCTTGTGGATTAGGGGGCGCATCGTATTCTTGGTTGTCGGGTGTATTGGTGAGGTTTTCTGCGAAGTTGGTAGGGTTAAACTAAGTTGAATATGTTGACGGTTATAGCAAATATTAGGAAATGATGCTTGACGGGTGGTAGGAAATGTTTCTTACATAGTTGTGTTGTTTGACAATCAAATAACGCCGAACCCCTAAATGTTAACATCATAATACAATGAAAATAAGAAATAGTGCTTTAATTACACTTGGATTTGTCGGATCGATGACGGCTGCTCAGGCGCAGTTTGTTCTCCTCGACGATTTCGAATCATACACTGCTGGCTCATCTATTGGCGCTGCTGCCAATTGGACATCGACTGTTCCTGTAGGCCGTTCAGATAATACAGTCGGAACTGAGACTGGTAACCAATATCTAAGTACCGCTAGCAATGCGGCCGGTGGTACTTATGACGGCGACGTACACAGTGTTTTTAATAACGGTAGCACGCTACTCGCTGATGCTGCGACAGGTACGTTCTTTTTCCGTGCACAAATTGGAACAGGTGGTGCTCATGCTGGTGTTGGCATGGGGATTACTGATGCTTTAGACGCAGGTTGGAATGATGCAGCTGGTATTGTTCGCTTGGGCAATCGGACCGATGGGACTACGTCTAATAGAACAAATTTCTATGGTTACAACGCGAGCACTTACGATAATTTGAATGTGCCTGCAGCTGTGGATGAGTGGTATAATGTTTGGGTCGTTCTCGATAATGCTGCAGATACCTACGATGTCCATATGCAACGCGATGGTGATGCCACTGTGGCCACGCAAACCCTAGTTGGTGATGATTTGGTTTTTCGCAACACCACTGCTGCAGCCACGATTGAATCGATCTTCATCAGAGCTGCGCGCGATAACACCTTTGCAGCATTTGATGACCTTCACTTCGCCCAAGGCTCAAATCTTGCCAATCCAGTTCCTGAGCCAAGTGCATTCGCGCTGCTCGCGGGCCTCCTTGGCTTGAGCGTCGCTGCGGTTCGCCGCCGTTCGTAGTGTAGACTACTTTTCATATATATGTAGTGAAGGGCACTGGATTGATTTCCAGTGCCCTTTTTTGTCCATAAAGGCGGTGCATTTAGACCCTCATCCCTATTCTGAAAATAGTGGATCTAAATGCCGGCTTGATTGGTGGCCTCGAAACTCTGTTTCGGGGTTCTTGGAGCTTAGGTCACCCCCGTGACTTCTTTTGGCGGCTGTATGATGCCTTACTTTCCAAAGGCTGCTTTAAATCACCCATTTGTCGTCTTTCATAACCGCTGGCTACGCTAGAGTTGCAGAGAACTGACTCTGCGCATGTCAAAAAGGCCTCACCTGCATCCTCTGCGTATTTCGCCCTCTCTGCGGCTAAAGTGTTGACCAGTTCTCGTTCGTGCGCGGTATGAGGCGCCAGTTTCGATAATCGAGACTGCAGGAGACTGTTCAGGATCAAAAAATTGAAAAAACGGTATCAGATTAGCGTGCATTCACGCTGATTAACGATTCAATCTGATCTTTTCAGGTTAATTAAACTGTCATCCTTTCAGGAGACGTGTCGATCAACGTATGATTGCTAGGCAAATATTTTACAGCATCCGCATCCTAATGATAGTAGGCATTGGGGGCTTAGTTAGCGGCCACATGTCCGCTCGTCCGTTATTTAAGAATTCGGTCGCATCGACTGAAATCGATTTCATCCATACGGATGATCCGTCGATCGCGTTTCGCATGGATGAAATGGGGCGAGAGCGCAAGGAGATGCCTGATAAGCGTAGCGGAGATGGGGATGACGATCTTTTTCTTGAGAATGTGCGCGTGTTTAAACTGACTTACTCGGACGGCACGATCGTCGAAGTGTGGGCCTCACCTCAGCTTGAAGAATCTGCAACGCTGTATGCACGTCACTGCGCTGACGCAATGGGCAAGCTCCCACATGCGTTACGCTCCCAGCTGAATCATGTGGTGATTCACTTTGGGAATGAAAGCGCATTTGCTGAAGAGAATGGTGGCTTCTTCGTCGTATACTCAGAGAATATCGATATACGTTTAGCGAATAACGATTTTGAAGAAACGATCTTTCACGAGACCATTCACGTGGCCTTAGAAGCAAAACACGCGAGGAGTGCAGCTTGGTTGCAAGCGCAGAAAGAAGATCGCGCATTTATTACCCAATACGCCCAGGAACGGCCCAGAAAAGAAGATCTACCAGAATTTGCACTGTTTGCATATACATACTTCAAGCATCCCGAGCGATTGTCTCAGCGTGTCCAGGATGAATTAACGCAAAAGATGCCCAATCGCTTGAAGTATCTTCGGCAAGTTATCGACTCTTGGGATATGATTGCAAAGTAGCGCTTTCGGGCACGAATCAAAACAACGCTTTCATCCTGTGACTGTTGCCAGTCACTCAAAATCCATGAAACACAGTCTTGAATTCACGGATCAAGTCAGCGTTTCGGTCAATTGTTTTTAGAATCGGCATTATATGAGCCCGAGCAATGCCAAGTATTTGGATAGAATGCGTTCAGTTTTTTGGGGGCAGCTGATTGCTCAACTGCTTATGGTCGAAACGATTCAAGTGTGTTAGCTAAGTTTTAAAGCACTTTGATTTTCAATACTTTCAAGGGCATACATTTTTCGCTCTACAAGTGTCGCTCTTTCTCTAAAACAAATGAGCATCAAAAAATAACCCCTAAAACCTCCCATCCCTTAGCGAACCCATACAAATTTGATACCATGGCGCGATGCCATCAAGCTCGTGGGAGCTGTAGCAAAGTGCCCTGATGCAACTATCAGTGCTTTGGCAAGCATTTGAACCACTTGCTCATCAGGAACTTAAAAATGGAAAGTCTGACTCATATTTGATGAACCCTTATTGAACGATATTATGAAAACTAGGAAATTAAAATCTCTATTCGGAATCCAGTTCATAGCTCTATTGTGGAGTCTATGCGCATTGTTGACGATTCAGACGAATGCCAATGCTAGTGTGAATACAGATGCTCAGTGGATCTGGCAGGCTCAAGACGGACCGAAAAACTCTTGGGTGGCTTTTCGAAAAGAGTTTGATTTGAAAAAAGTGCCTGACAGTGCATTGGCTGCTATTTCGACCGATACGAAATACTGGCTTTGGATCAACGGCGAGATGGTCTTGTTCGAAGGCGGGCTGGCCCGCGGGCCGCATCGGGACGGTATCTACTATGATGAGGTGGACATTCACTCGTTCCTAAAGTCGGGCAAAAATAGCGTGGCTATTTTGGTTTGGTATTGGGGGAAAACGGCAAAGACACATGAGGACAGTGGAAAGGGCGGTCTGCTCTTCTCGGCTGATTTGGGTGAAATGAATTTGAGCTCGGATGCTTCATGGGCGCTGAAACAACACCCGGCATATGATCCAAAAAGTAAGGGACTACATCGTTCCGCAAACCGTCCCAATGCAATGGATGTTAAATTTGATGCGCGAAAAGCAATGGGTGACTGGACTGGTAAAGCATGGTATTCAGAAAATTACACCACGGACCAGAGCTGGAAAGCCGCTACGGAAAAGGGTGGTGCGAATGCGATGCCATGGGGCAAGTTGGTTAAACGGCCGATTCCACAATGGAATGATCGAGGTCTGGCAGATTATGAATCCATTCGAATTGGTGAAGAGGCCATTCAATTACCGTATACAAACAAGAGTAAGAAGCCAGTGACGCTCTTTGCGAAGCTGCCTTTGAACAAACAAATCACACCCTATCTAAAAGTAAAAAGCGGAGGTGGTAAAACCATTCACATTGGAATGGAAAATCGGTTCAACTTGATCAACGCACAGTATACGACAAAGCATGGTGAGCAGGCATTTGAAACCTACTCATGGATGAATGGGCATGAAACTACGTATAAAATTCCGCCAGGTGTTGAGGTGCTAGAGCTCAAATATCGTTGGACAGGTTTAGGCGAAATCACTGGAACTTTTGAATGCAGTGATCCCTTTTTTCAACGCATCTGGTGGATGGCGGCAAACACTCTCTACATCTGTGCGCGCGACTGCTACATGGATTGTCCCGATCGTGAACGTGGGCTATGGATAGGCGATGTCGCTGACCAGACTGGAGCGGTGTTTTATACGCTCGATGAGCCAGGACGCTTACTGCTTAAGAAAGGCATCGATAACACGATCGCCTATCAAGACAGTGATATCATTCAAGGGCTTGCACCGGGGTTTGGCGACTACCGTGGAAAGAGTAGCGAATTAACTGTGCAGAGTAATCAATACATTGATCAGGGGATTTGGCGCTATTACTACAACACAGGCGACAAAGCCACATTGGCCAATGCCTACCCCTCAGTTTTTAAGTATCTTAAGCTGTGGGAAATGGAACCCACTGGTCTGCCGAAAATCCGCAACGGGTATGCGACTTGGGTGGATTGGGGCACTAACCCAGACAAGCATCCTGTTGAAATTTGCTGGTATTACATCGCCTTGAAAGCGGGCAAAAGAATGGCCATCGAATTGGGGGAAACCAATGATGTTGCATGGTATGATGCGCGCATTCTTAGCATCGAAGAAAACTTCGACAGGGTCTACTGGCGCGACGGCTATTACGGCACTGAAGGTGCAGTCAAAGATGAGCGGGTGAGTGCCTTGGCGGTGCTGAATGGACTTGCTGATGAGAGTACATATCCAGCGCTATTGAAAAACGTTTTGACCACCGAATATAATGCCAGTCCGCACATGGAATGGATTATTGAAGAGGCAATCATTTTGGCAGGTGATACACCTGCGGCGCTCCATCGCATGCGGGAGCGTCACGCCTTTCAAGTGAATGATGAGGCTATGACGACGCTATGCGAAAAGTTCGGCAAAAGACGCGGCACATATAATCATGCATGGAATGCGCCGAATTATGTGCTCTCTCGATATATCGCAGGTATATCTGCCACCAAGGTTGGCTGGAAAGAATATCAAGTTTTACCCGACTTGGCACACATGACCGCGGTGAAACAAATCGTTCCGAGTGTGATGGGCGATATTACCATGGAGATTCAGTTGACGGATAACACCTACGACATGAAGCTCATTTCGCCAGAAGACACGACCGCGATCGTCGGGATTCCGAAGGCATCCATCACTCCGAAGATCATTAAAGCCAACGGGGCAATCATCTGGAAAAATGGTGCTTTTGTAGAGGGCGTCGAAGGTATTGCATGGAACGACGAAGACGAGAAGTATTGGAAATTCGATGTCGCTCCCGGTGAGTGGTTGATCACAGCAACACAGTAAACCCTCATGAGTCGTCTCTTTCGCAGAAATATCGCATTCAGTTTAATTGCCGCTTTGACGGCACATGCTGGGCTGAAGCCCCATGAGTTTGTTCAGCCGCCTGATGATTGCAGACCATTGACTTGGATGCATATGATGAACGGCAATGCGTCGAAGGCGGGGCTCGAAGCTGACTTAAGGGCGCTGGATGAAGCGGGAGTCGGCGGTGCGCTGATCTTTTCGATTGCTTACAGTGGAATTCCTGAGGGCAACACACCCTTCAACTCGCAGAAGTTTCGCGATGTGCTCACGCACGGCGTAAAGGTGGCGGATGAATTGGGGTTGACCATCGGATTGCATAACTGCGACGGATGGTCTTCGAGCGGTGGTCCTTGGGTGAGTGTGGAAGATTCCATGAAGCATCTTGTTTGGGATGACGTAGTGGTTCAAGGAGGCGAGGTCGAAATCGAGGTGCCGCGCCCAGAAATTCGCTATAACTATTATCGTGATATTGCGGTGGTGGCGATTCCTTCGAACTCGGAAGAATTGAAGGCGGCTCACAATCGCCCAAAGGTGACCAGTGCGTCGGGTCCGCAAGAGGCGAAAAAACTATTTGATGGCGATTTATCAAATACTGTAGCCATAAAATCGAAAGCGCAGAAGGATCGCTGGATTCAGTTTGAGTATGCCGAGCCGTTTAGCGCTCGATCACTTTGGGTTGAGCATACGATGCGAGATGGTCAATGTAAGTTGCTAGTCTCTAACGATGGTAAGGACTTTACTGAAGTTATGGTGATCGAGCCGGTTCGTCCAGGAAAGCGCACATGGGCCAATGAAAGCAGTTTTCCAGAGGCTGTAACGGCACGATTTTTCAGGTTCGTGTTCATGGGTAGGCGAACGGGTGGTGTTCACGATATTGATTTGGCAGCGTATCCGCGCCGAAAAGATTGGATTCCCGAGGCGTGTATGTCGTATAACCGCCCAGGAAAAGGGCCAGCGATAGAGTCGGAGTATATACCGCTCGATCGGGTCAAGGTGCTGCATCGTGGTGAGTTGAAAGGGCATTCCTTGTCGACTCAACTACCCGAAGGGAGCTGGCGAATCATGCGATTTGGTTACACCACTACCGGCGCGCAAAACACTCCAGCTACGAATGTTGGGAGAGGTCTTGAGTGCGACAAGCTCGATGCGAGTGCCTTGGATCGGCATTTTGAAGCCTACATGGGGAAGGTCATTGAGGAGAGCGGTCCCTTGGTGGGGAAGTCCTTACTCTTCTCCGAAATCGATAGTTATGAGATGGGCTGGCAAAACTGGACCGATGGTTTTGATGAAATCTATCAAAAAGAAATGGGCTACGATTTGACGCCGTTTCTGCCTGCATTAGCGGGTCACTTTATCAGTGATGAAGCAACTGTGGAAGCCGTTTGCGCGGATTTCCGTTCCTTGGTTGCCAATATGATGACCGAAAACTATTTTCAGCGTTTCACTGATCTCTGCAATGAGCACGGAATGAAATCTTACATTGAGCCGTATGGCAATGGCCCTCTGAATGACCTCGCAGTGGGGGGTGCCTGTGACATCCCTATGGGCGAATTTTGGATGAATGATGACTTCAATGTTCACTCCGCAGTGCAGTCGGCGCACATCTATGGCAAGCCTGTCATTTCGGCCGAGTCATTTACATCGTGGGCGGACTTAAACTGGAAGGGGCATCCGTGGTTGATGAAGGAATACGGCGACGTGTCCTGGGCGCGAGGAATTAACGAATTCATGTTTCACCGTTATGCGCATCAGGCCAATCCGCATGTTGCTCCGGGCATGACCATGGGCAGTGTGGGGTCGCATATCGACCGCACACAGACTTGGTGGTATAACGCCGGCAAGGCATGGATGAAATACAATCAACGCGGTTCGTTCATGCTCCGTCAAGGCGTTCCAGTTGCCGACGTATTGGTATATATCGGCGACAATGAACCGAATGGTCCCGTGACGCGAGATCAAGCCTCGTTGCCCGATGGGTTCAATCATGACAGTTGTAATACCGACGTGTTGATAAACCGCATCACCGTGAAAGATGGAAAAATGGTGCTACCTGAAGGAACCACCTATTCGATTCTTGTGTTGAATGATTGCGATCGCATACATCTCAAATCACTCAAGCGTCTACAAGCGCTCGCAGAGGCGGGCGTAACGATTGTTGGTAAAAAACCGATTGGGCCGATCGGTTATCTGGAGCGTCAGACCAAAGCGGATGAATTTTCTGACTTGGCAAATCAGCTCTGGGGCAAGCCAGGGAGCATGAATCAGGTTGGCCAAGGTCGGGTGCTTTTTGCAGACAAGCTACCTGCCAACCTAAGTCTATTCTCGTTGGAACCTGATCTACTGATTAAAGAGCAACCTGGTGCCTATTTCATGCACCGCAAAGTCGGAGCGGATGATGTGTATTTTGTCCATCACCGCGAGAAAACGCCACAAACGTTGCATTGCTCATTCCGCGTAGGCGACCGAATCCCTGAGCTATGGTATCCTGATACTGGAAAAGTAGAAAAGCAGGCGCAGTTCGCGCAGAAAAATGGACGCACGGACATGGCGATCGACTTGGATCCATATGGGTCCGTATTTGTGGTCTTCCGTGAATCAAGTGCAGGTTTGGATCCGATAGCGAAAGTCACGCCAGCAGGTGGACGTGTTATTTTGGATGAAAATAACAAGATGCAGCTCATTTCTGAATCTCAGGGAG
>Ga0209555_10000417_pt1 | contig 36286 bp, 37 predicted proteins | sample SaaInl85LU_5_DNA_FD_184643 | JGI IMG/M metagenome (GOLD analysis project Ga0209555, IMG submission 184643) | Marine microbial communities from expanding oxygen minimum zones in the Saanich Inlet - ESP_85LU_5_DNA (SPAdes) (version 2) | ecosystem: Environmental > Aquatic > Marine > Intertidal... | reverse complement strand
ATGTAGCTTATGCGGTTCAGCAACCAATTCGACATTAAGCTATATTTATATTTGTCAACATTGTCAATTTACAAAAGAAGAAATGTACCCGCATAAAAAAACAAGCGAAGACCCCATGCATTGCGATTATTGCAACCCATAATTAGTTAGAAAAATTGAAATGATAAGGCGTAAAATAGAAACAAAGCAGCTAACAGGGCATATATTTAATGGCGGTTATATGCTTATTTGAATCTGCATTCGCTATCACTAATACTTCTTGTCCTTTTTTAAAGAGGTTAATCTGATTTTCATAGACATCAAAATTTGCCCAAACAGAACTAAGGTTTGCAATTTTCAGTAAAGGTTGACCTTGCTCTAGATAATCACCTTGCTCTACTAACTTTTCTGTTACTGTACCAGAAACTGTGGCATGCACAGGGAAATTCTCTTTTACTTTCTCCGTTTTTTCAATCTGATTGATTTGATTTTCAGAAAGCTTCCATAACTTCAATTTATTACGAACTGCTTGGTACAATTTAGCTTGTGATTCTTTTAATGAAGCAGCCGTAATTAATTCTTGCTGTGCTGCATACAATTCTGGCGAGTAGATCCTTGCTAACAATTGCCCTTTTTCGATTTTTTCACCTGTAGAACTTATATTCAACTGTTCTATTCTTCCTGAAAAATAACTTACCTGAACAACATTCGCTTCTTCATTTTCTACAATTTTACCCGATAACTTAACTGTATTATTGGTTGATGTGCCATTCCCAACAATAGAGGTTTGAATGTTTGCCAGTGCGATTGCATTTTTTGTCAACTTAAATTGATCTACTGCTAATCCTTCCGCTCCAACTTCGGCAGGAATTAAATCCATTCCACAAATAGGACAGTTTCCTGCTTCTGGTTGTACAATCTGTGGATGCATAGAACACGTCCATTTTTGATTCCTAGCTTCTTGCTCTGTATGGTCGTGCTCTTTCTCTTGAGGCTTTGTTACATCAAACAGCATCCATCCTACTAATAATCCTACAGCTAAGAGAGCTGCATAAATGCTATTTTTTCATCTTTTTGGTTTTATAAAATATTAGTTAGCATAAGAATTGCCATGATAATCATAATGGCATTCTCTATAAAAGTAGCTTCAGTCATAGGCAGTTTTAAAGCTGTTCCTAAACAAGCACATCGAATTGATTTTTTATCTAACAATGTTCTAGTCACACCAATAGTCGTAATTCCTAAAACTATGAGTGTAATCCATAAAGCGATATTGAGTTCAAATCGCAGTAAGAACATTAATCCCAATGCAGTTTCTATAAAGGGATATATCCATCCGTAAAACGGAACTCTTTTTGCCAAAGGGTCGTACATTTTAAAAGATTCTGGAAATCCTTTTAAATCTAGCATTTTAAAAAAGCTAAATACAATATAGAACAGTCCCATAAAATCAAACATAAAACTTTCCCAACTCCAATTTTTATAGTTTAATAAAACGCCTGCTGTAGTGATATAAAACAGAATTAGAAATAAGGGTTTGAGTTGTTGAAACTTTGTTTTCTCTTTTTCCAAAGAAAAACCTGTAACTACAGATGCAATTGCTGTTTTCTCTACAACTTTTTCAGTAATTGTATATTTCTCAGGAAGTGCTTTTTGTAATATATCTATTGTAACATGGGAAGTCATCGTAATTTCAGCCTCACCTTTTTCAAGATCAATTGCTACATGAGTTATCTGTTTGATTTCAGACAAATATTTCTCTACTGACGCTAGACATCCGCCACAAGTCATTCCAGTAAGGATATATGTATGTTTCATAATTTCGGTAAATTTAAGGTTATTGAATCATTTATTTTCAAAGCATCTACATGCCCCGCTAGACTTTGATCTTTTGTTCTAAAGTGCATGTGAGAGTTTGAACTATGATGCGTAAAGATGGCTTTATGCTGAGAAGAATAGAATCCTAAAATGACTACTTCTTCAAAAATGATATAGATGCTAGAAAAGCCAAACATAGAAGAACTACGAATGGTTTTAACACCAGGAATCCCCAACAAAGATGTGGTTAATGGATAAGTAATTTGGTCTTCAATATCTTGTGGTGATCGACCCTCCCATTTGGTAAATACAATTTGTTGATTTTCGCCAATATCTGGAATCGCATCAACTGCAACTGGATTGCTTGGCAAAAAACCTGTATCCCAATTAAAAGGGGCATTGACTGTTCCCAAGCCTATAAAAAAGACGAGCATTAATACTGCTACAAGTTTGTTCTCTATTAAAAATTTGATGCTTTTATTTAGCATTGGTTTTGATAATTAAACAGTTAGACATTGATGTTCATAAAACACCGAATACATGAAATTATCCTATCAACCTGAAGTTGTTGGATAAAAGGGTCTAAAGTTTAAAAATCAAATTAAATACGTCTCGTCTAGCTTAAAGATTTGCCTGACAATAAATGGTGGTGAAGAATCAAAGAATACATTTTTACTCTCTTCCGTAGCTTGAAACAAATCAATATACGAATGAAGAAAAGAAACGACAAATACTTGTTGATCAAAATATACAAACCTTTAAATATTGAGAAAGTGATTTAACTCGATTGAATATGGGTTTACTTCCCTCTCGATTATAAAAAACTCAGATAATTCTGAGGTTTTTATTTTTTTTAAAATTTTAACTTTAAAATATTATTGATCTCCTTTATCAGTATCATCATTTAAAACTTCTGCTAAACTCATTTCCATACTATGGTCATACTGACAACATCCTGGTAAATTTTTATACGCTTCTTCGTTTCCTGCAACTTTATCTGTATCATAACCAGAATTTGCAATCGCTTTATGTATCGCATCAAGATTTGTTTTTGAGTCATCAAAAGAGACATCAATCTTCTTTCTCGCTTTATCCCAATTTGCAGAAGTAACTCCATCTAAACTTGTTACTGCTTCTTCAATGGTAGTTTTACACATCCCGCAATTTCCTCTTACTCCAAAACTTTCATTTGTCTGTGCTACTTCATTTTTTACTTCTAACTTTTCAGGATTTTTATCATCCTTCTTTGCATCACTTTTACAGCTTGTAAAACTTATAGCGCAAATTGTGAGTATACTTAAAATTAATTTTTTCATTTTTCTTTAGATTAAATCATTATTACCCTGTAAAGTTACTACAAAAAAATAAGAGTTGCATAGGGCTTATAAAAAACCCATTTTATTTAAAAAATAGTAATTTTGCTTGTCTTAATTTACTCTAGAACATGTCTAAAAATAACGTAAATATTCATATCGTCGGTGCTGGTATCAGCGGATTAATTGCTGCAAAAGTATTAGAAGAAAATGGTTTTAGTCCTGTAATTATCGAATCCTCAAATCGTGCTGGAGGAAGAGTGAAGACAGATATCATTGATGGATATCAATTGGATAGAGGCTTTCAGGTTTTGTTAACGGATTATCCAGCGGCAAAAAAATTCTTAGACTTTGATGCTTTAGCATTACAAAAATTTGTTCCTGGAGCTGTTATTTTTTACAATGGTAAAAAATCGATTATGGGTGATGCTTTTAGAGATTCTTCTCTATTGTTTTCTACGATATTTTCTAATGCAGGGTCTATCGTTGATAAATTGAAAGTTTTAAAACTAAACAACCAGCTTAAAAAGAAAAAATTGGATGCTATTTTTCTTGATGATGAAAAAACTACCTATCAATATTTAATTGATTTTGGATTTTCAGATAAAATTATAAATCGTTTTTTTAAACCTTTTTTTGGAGGAATTTTTTTAGAATCAGAGTTGACAACTTCTAGTAGAATGTTTGAATTTGTCTATAAAATGTTTGGTGAAGGTTTAGCCGTCTTACCAAAAGGGGGTATTGAAGAAATCTCAAAACAGCTACTAAATTCTTTGACCAAAACTACATTCCTTTTCAACAGAAAAGTCTCATCTGTAAAAGATGGTGAAATCTTATTGAGTAATGGAGATAAAATCTTATCAGATTATACAATTATTGCAACAGATCCTTCACCTATGGTTGATAATTTAAAGAATCAAAAAGTTAATTGGAAATCTTGTCAGACACTCTACTTTACCTGTCCTAAAAAAATAATTTCAAAACCTATTATTGGTCTTGTTGCCGACAAAGAAAGTCTTGTAAATAATATTTTTTTTCATACAAGTATTAGTATGGAAAATCGAAATGAGCAAGAATTATTATCTGTTACAGTTATAAAAAAACATCAACTTTCTGAAGAAAGTTTAGTAAAGAAAATTCAAGATGATTTAAATACTTTTTGTTTAATTACTGAGGCAAAATTTCTTCATTCATATCATATCCCAATGGCTTTGCCAAATCTTAATAATATTCAATATGATCTTAATCCATCAGAAACTCAGTTGACTGACACCTTATTTATAGCCGGAGACACACTACTAAATGGGTCTTTAAATGCAGCAATGATCTCTGGGGAAAAAGCTGCTTTAGGTCTTTTAGAAAAGCTTAGTTAATTTCTTTGTAAGCGTATTTTTGGAGAATTTCGATTGTTGTGTAATTCAAAGCCTTTTCATGAGTCGCTTTTAAAATAATAGGAGGTGCTTTTCCATCCTTCTCTGCTTCTATCCACCTAGAGATACATAAACACCATTTAGACCCCGATTGCAAACCTGGAAAATTCCAATAAGGTATAGGAGTAATTAAATCATTTCCTTTTGATCTAGAGTACTCTAAAAATTCCTCAGTTACTACGGCACAAACTACATGGGTTCCTGAATCTTGATGATCCGTTCTACAGAATCCATCTCTAAAATAACCAGTTGCTGGACTCGCACAACAAGGAATTAAAACCTCTCCAAAAACATTGTACTCCATTTATAAATTATATTGAATCCTTCAAATTTACAATAAAAAAAGCCACTCAAAAGAGTGGCTTTTTTGTTTTTATATAATATTTGATTTACTTCCTCTAAAACTGATACTTTAAGATAAACTCTATCGAACCGTTATCGTTTAACATTGTTGCATCGGCAGTACTGATGTCATACGCAAACCTAAAAACAAATGTAAATACCTGGTCTTATATGTAACTTTATGTTGCTGCTCTTTTATATCTTTGAAAATCTTAAGAAATTAAACATGGATGATTTTATTTTATATTTTAAATTAGGCTTACATCACGTTCTTGATTTTGCTGCGTATGATCATATTTTATTTTTAATTGTGTTAGCGGTGGTCTTTAGTTTTAATCAGTGGAAAAAAGCTTTATGGTTGATCACTTTTTTTACCTTTGGCCACACATTAACTTTGGCATTAGCAGCTTATGGAATTCTAAATGTTAGAGTTGATATCATAGAGTTTTTAATTCCTGTAACCATTTTTATAACTGGAGCATTTAATGTATTAAGAGCTAATAAAGCATCTTCGGGAAGAGAAAGCCTGAATTTGTTTTTTGCATTATTTTTTGGATTGATACACGGTCTTGGGTTTTCAAATTATTTTAGATCAATGATTGGAAAAGAAGAGGATAAATTCTTTCCATTACTAGAATTTGCTCTAGGAATTGAAGTATCACAAATTATTATCGTCTTTGGTATTTTAATCTTAGGAACTCTTTTGCAAAATTTCTTTCGGGTTTCTAAAAGAGATTGGGTATTGGTGTGTTCTTCAATTGTAATTGGGTTTGTAATACCAATGATGATTAATAGAGTATTTTGGTAAATAATTAACGTTCTCATTTTTTAAATCTCATTACTTTTATACCTCATGAATTCTAAACAACATAAATACGATATCGCCTATTTAAAAATGGCGCTAGAATGGGCAAAACTCTCTCATTGTGAACGAAAACAAGTGGGCGCTTTAATCGTAAAAGGCCGGATGATTATTTCTGATGGTTTTAATGGAACGCCTTCTGGTTTTGACAACTGTTGTGAAGACGATGAAGGTTTAACAAAATGGGAGGTATTACATGCAGAAGCCAATGCTATTTTAAAAGTAGCCGGATCAACGCAATCTGCAGAAGGAGCTACTTTATACATTACTTTATCACCTTGCCAACAATGCAGTAAGCTTATTCATCAAGCAGGAATTAAACGCGTTGTGTATTGTAGAGATTACAGAGATACTTCAGGAATCGATTTTTTAGAAAAAGCAGGTGTAGAAACTCAATATTTACCTTTAAATGAATAAAAATAATTTTCCTATTTATTTATCCCTAGCTGTAGTTTTTGGAATCTTAATTGGTGTCTTTTTTAATGGAGGCAACAATCGATTGTCTATGAATAGTAATTCTAAAAACGAGGCAAAGATTAGACGTTTAATGGATTATATAGACCTAAACTACGTAGATAGTGTTAATACAGATAATTTATTAAATGGTGCTATTTCTCAAATGGTGGGTAAATTAGATCCTCATTCTGTTTATATCCCAAAAGAAAATCTACAAGCAGTTCAAGAAAGTATGGAGGGAAAGTTTGTTGGTATTGGAGTTCAATTTCGAATTATTAACGACTCTATTACTGTGATTCAAACCATAAAAGGCGGACCAAGTATTGAAGCAGGAATTATAGCTGGAGATCGAATTATTGCTGCTAATAAAGACACTTTGTCAGGGAAAAACTTAAACAATAACGATGTCCCAAAATATTTAAAAGGTCAAATGGATACCGATGTAAATTTACAAGTCTATAGAAAATCGAATGATTCTTTATTCAATATTAATATAACACGTGGAGACGTTAATATAAAAAGTGTAGATCTTTCTTACATGATTAATGATCGAATTGGCTATATAAAATTAGATCGATTTGCAAGAAATACGTATCGAGAATTCAAATCAGCTTTAACCGAACTTACCAAGCAAGGAATGGAAAACCTTGTACTAGATTTACGCGGAAATGGCGGTGGTTTTGTAGACATTGCAACAAGCATTGTAGATGAGTTTTTAGAAGAAGATCAACTAATTGTATTCACTAAAAATAATAAAGGAGCTATTGACGAATCTTTTGCGACTAAAAGAGGCGCTTTTAAAAATGGCGAATTGTATGTTTTAGTAGATGAAAGCTCTGCTTCAGCTTCTGAAATTGTAGCAGGTGCCTTACAAGATAATGATAAAGGAACTATTGTAGGTAGACGTACTTTTGGGAAAGGATTGGTACAAATAGAAATGGATTTAGGTGATGGTTCTGCAGTTCGATTAACAACCGCAAGATACTATACTCCAACGGGTAGATCTATTCAAAAACCTTATACAAAAAACGGAGATGCCAACTATCGTAGAGATTATCAGAAAAGAATTCAAAGTGGCGAGTTGCTAAGTAAAGATAGTATTCAAGTAGCCGATTCTTTGCGTTATGTTACACCCAAAGGTAAAGTGGTGTATGGTGGTGGCGGAATTATACCAGATGTATTCGTAGGGATTGACACAACAGCTTATTTGAGTAATTTCTACTTTAGATCGATCAATAATTTTTCTTTTGATTACGTTGATGAAAACAGAAAAGAAATCACTAAAAAATGGACTTTAGAAATGTTTATCGAAGATTTTGATAAAGATGAAAAAGTACTGGATGAATATTTTTCTAAAATTAAAGAAATCAGTAAACCCTCCTTTACTACCCGAGAAAAAATTCGCAAATATTTAAAAGCAAGTATCGCCAATGATTTATTTGGTAATGTTGGATTTTACCGAATCATTCATCAAGATGATAAAATGCTACAGAAAGTTTTAGAGTTGGATTCTAATCTAGAATAGTGTTACTTTGCAGTCAATGACTACGATTACTACATCAGAAAATAAAAAGATTTACTTTGCCTCGGATCAACATTTAGGTGCCCCTACAGCAGCAGCTAGTCTTCCTCGAGAAAAAAAAATTGTTGCTTGGTTAGATATGATTAAAGAAGATGCTGAAGCGATATTTTTATTGGGTGATTTATTTGATTTTTGGTTTGAATATAAAACGGTAGTTCCTAAAGGATTTGTTAGAGTTTTAGGGAAACTTGCAGAACTAAAAGATGCAGGCATTACCATTTATTTTTTTGTAGGAAATCATGATTTATGGATGCGCGATTACTTTCAAAAAGAATTAAATATTCCTGTTTTTCATGAATCCCAAGAATTTGAGCTCAATGGTAAATTATTTTTAATTGGTCATGGTGATGGTTTGGGTCCTGGAGATATAGGATACAAACGAATGAAAAAAGTCTTTACATTTCCTTTCTTTAAATGGCTGTTTCGATGGCTTCATCCAGATTTAGGGGTCAGATTAGGGCAATACATATCAGTAAAAAACAAATTGATTTCTGGTGATGATGATGCTAAATTTTTAGGTGAAGAAAACGAATGGTTGGTTCAATATTGTAAGAGAAAGTTAGAAGAAAAATACTACGATTATTTTGTATTTGGTCATAGACATCTTCCGTTAGAAATTGATTTAGACAATAAAAGTAAATACATCAATCTTGGAGATTGGATTCAGTATTTTACCTATGGTGAATTTATGAAAACCTTTAAACTGAAAGAGTTTTAAGACACTTCTTTTGTGAATTTGATTAACTGCTGAACCCCAGTATAAATTCTTAAACAATTCTCCTTGATAAAGTTTTCATCAATAATAGCTATGTCTCTGTAAGCATTCATCACTTTTTCGCCATCAAAATCAACAAAGGACAAACCAAAAAGAACTCAGTATTTTCAAATCCAAAATCTGATCCTGGTAATAAAGCAACTTGATAAGTATCCAACAAATAATTAGCCAATTCATTACTGGTATTAATTCCTAAAGACTGGATTTGAGTTTTAAATTGATTAAAACCTATCATCATATAAAATACTCCTTCTGGATTAGTACAATCTATATTATTCTTCAATAATTCTGAAAAAACATAAGAAGATATTTCATGTAAAATAGCAGATGAAATAGAGACATATTCTTTTAATTTATCTGAATATTCATAAGCTTTTACAGCGGCAAATTGAACTGGTGAAGAACACAGCTGAATGTTTCACTAAATAAAGACCGATAAACAATTGATAATTGATTCAACTCTTTAGGAAGTGACATAAATCCCAGACGATAACCTCCTGCCGAAAACACTTTGCTTAATCCTCCAAAAACAATCGTTCCTTCTGGATAATACTTGGAAATACTTGGAGAAAAATTATCCTTAAAATTTAATTGGGAATAAATTTCGTCTGATAAAACAATCACTTGATATTTTCTACATACCTCTGACAGTGATACATATTCTATGTTTGTATAAACTGCTCCTGTTGGATTGTTAGGAGAGTTTAAAACGAGAATATGTTCTTTATGGTTGCTTTGTTTTAAATAGATTTCAAAAGATTGAGAGCTTAATTTAGTGTCAAGAATTATATAAGACCCTTCTTTAGATTTGATTTGTGGTATATAACTTACCCTACTTCCTTTTAGGAATTAAAAATTTTCCTTCTAAAATTAAAATAGATTGATATAGTAATTCTTTACTCCCTGGGCCAATAAATATAAAATCAGAGTCTCTTTGAATTCCCTGGTTTTGAGAAAGAAATTTAGACACTTGACTTCTTAACTCAAACAATCCATCTACAGGTAGATAGTGATTATTTGTTGCATTCTTTTTTAGTTCTTCTACAATAGAATAATGGATTGAAAATGGGAATTGACCAAACCCAAAATGTATGATTTGATTTCCTTCCTTTCTTAACTTTTTTACTTTCTCATTAATAAGAAGTGTTGAAGAGGGTTTTAAATCAAGAATATGTTTGTTTATTTTCATAATCAAAAGTATTAAATCAAAAAAAGAGGCCAAATGGCCTCTTTTTTTTTATAATAATTAGCCTACTTTATTTAAGCAGGATCTTCTGTGTAAAAAGTATAGTTTACATTTCCTTCGCCATCTGTACTCTTTGTAAACCAAAGATGATTTCCATCTCCTTCTGTAAACAAATCAAAAACAAAAGTACCTGCTGCATTTTGTACAGTAAAAGTAAAATTAACATAACATTAAGAAATGAAAAAAATAGCAGCACTACAACTATAAACATATGTTAAGATTATATGTCATATATACTTCCTTTTACCTTTAACCTATCTTTAACAATGTTAAAATTGTGTTTATTGTAGATTTGTTTTTCAATTTTTAATTCTTAAATTTAAGATAGAATGGATATAGATGTTAGAGCAATTAACGAAAAAATAGAAAGAGAAAGTGCTTTTATCGATTTGCTTACCTCTGAAATGAATAAAGTAATTGTCGGTCAAAAAGAAATGATTGAGAGATTGCTAATTGGACTTCTTGGTAATGGCCATATTTTACTTGAGGGAGTTCCTGGTTTGGCAAAAACACTAGCCATCAATACACTTGCGAAAGCCGTACAGGGGTCTTTTAGTAGAGTGCAGTTTACACCGGATCTTTTACCGGCGGATGTGGTGGGAACCATGATTTACAATATTAAGGAAAATGATTTTTCTATTAAAAAGGGACCTATTTTTGCAAACTTTGTTTTAGCTGATGAGATCAATAGAGCGCCTGCTAAAGTGCAATCTGCTTTATTAGAAGCCATGCAAGAACGACAGATAACTATTGGAGACACCACTTTTAAATTAGATGAACCTTTTTTAGTGATGGCAACCCAAAACCCTGTAGAACAAGAAGGGACCTATCCTCTGCCAGAGGCACAGGTAGATCGATTTATGTTAAAAACAGTTATTGATTATCCAAAATTAGCGGACGAACAAATTATCATGCGTCAAAACTTAAGTGGAGGTTTTGCTACCGTAAACCCAGTAGTTTCTATAGAGCAAATTTTAAGAGCTAGAGAAGCTGCCAATGAAGTTTATATGGATGAAAAAATTGAAAAATATATTCTTGATATCATCTTTGCCACAAGATTTCCAGAAAGGTATAATTTAGGCAACTTAAAATCTCTAATCAGTTTCGGAGCTTCCCCTAGAGGAAGTATCAATCTAGCAAAAGCGGCTAAATGTTATGCATTTATAAAAAGAAGAGGTTATGTGATTCCTGAAGATGTTAGAGCCATGGTTTATGATGTATTGCGACATAGAATTGGAATTACTTATGAAGCTGAAGCCGAGAATATTACATCAATAGACATTATTAATTCTATAATTAATGAAATAGAAGTTCCATAGGAAGCAACTGCATACCATTCTAAATTGTTATACCCCCCTAAAATATTTTAGCTATGAAATATAAATTAACAAGATATAAAAGCATTATCAGTAATAAATTAATATTAGAATTAACCAAAGAAACTTATGGACAATGGGTTGTTTATCAAAATAGAAACCCTAAATTTCATATCAATTATTTTGATTTTGAAAATGAGTCGAATCAAGTTTTAAACAGTTTGCTTTTAGCGCAGCAAAAACCTATTGAAGAAGTGTTGAGTAGAATTAATAAAAAGGAAAATATTAACCTATCAATTGAGAAACTTAAATTCTATGAGAGAGCTGTTGATTCAAAAATTAAAGAAATAGAGTTAGAGAGTTTAGCGCTAGAATGGGTAAGTTAAATTATGGATACGAAAGAGATACTAAAAAAAGTACGAAAGATTGAAGTCAAGACAAGAAGATTGTCTGATCATGTTTTTGGAGGAGAATATCATTCTACCTTCAAAGGTAGAGGAATGACCTTTTCTGAAGTACGCCAGTATCAATATGGAGATGATGTAAGAGCCATCGATTGGAATGTTACCGCTCGTTCTAACGAACCTCATATAAAAGTATTTGAAGAAGAACGAGAATTAACGATGATGTTAATGGTAGATATTTCTGGATCCGAATTATTTGGAACAGCAGAACAATTCAAAAAAGACACCGTAACAGAAATTGCTGCAACCTTAGCTTTCTCGGCCATACAAAACAACGATAAAGTAGGTTTGATTCTTTTCTCAGATCAAATAGAGTTGTTTATCCCTCCAAAAAAAGGAAAAAGTCATGTATTAAGAATCATTAGAGAGTTAATTGAATTTAAGCCTGAAAGTAAAAAGACAGGTATCTCTGAAGCTTTTAAGTTTCTTTCTAATGTGATGAAAAAGAGAGCCATCGTTTTTATGCTATCCGATTTTATGGACGATGATTATGAGAAAACCTTAAAAATTGTTGGCAACAAACACGATATTACCGGAATAAGAGTCTATGACAAACACGATGAGGAAATTCCAAATTTAGGAATGGTGCCTATGTTAGATGCAGAAACAAATTCTGTTCAGCTGATCAATACCTCGTCAAAAACAGTAAGAAATAGTTACAAAGCAAATGCTTTACGTTTATCAGATTATTACAAAAGCACTTTTAAAATAAATGGTGCTGGGGCAATAGATACTAGAGTGGACGAAGATTATGTGAAAAAATTATTAGGATATTTTAAACACAAAGGAAGATAACAGCAATGAAAATAAGAATCCTTTTATTTCTTTTATTACTTAGTAACGCCTCTTTTTCACAACAAGTAAAAGTAGGGGCAGACACCACCAATATTAGAATTGGTGAGCAATTCTTGTTTCAAATCACTATTAGCGACACAGCTAATGTAATTCTCCCTGAAAAATTAGAAAACTTAAAAAACTTAGAAGTAGTAGAAGATTTTAAAATCGACACCTTTAAAAACAGTCTTATCAAAAAATACTTAATGACTGGTTTTGATAGCGGTGCTTTTTATATTCCTACCCAACAAATATTTATTAGAAACAGGGCCTATTTAACCGATTCTGTTTTAATTAATGTTGCTACGGTTGCGGTAGACACTACAAAACTAAAAATGTTTCCAATTAAAGCGATTCAAAGTGAGCCTTTGGTTTTTGACGACTTTAAACCTTATATTATATGGGTTGTTTTAGGCTTATTATTGATTGCTGTAATTGTGTATTTCATCATTACTAGAAAGAAAGCAGAAATTACTGAAGAAGAAATAATTGCTGGTTTACCTCCTTACGAAGAAGCAATTGAAAGGCTTCAAAAACTGGACAATAAATTACTTTGGCAAAACAATGAAGTAAAAAAATATTACAGTGAGCTTACTGAAATTGTCAGAGCATATATTGAAAAAGAATTGAAAGTTCCAGCGTTAGAAATCACTACACATGAATTAGTTGAAACTCTTTCTGATTTCAATCAAGCAAAAACAATTGACACTAGTAAAGAAACGATCAATAAATTAAAAGGACTGCTTAGTGAAGCTGATTTGGTGAAATTTGCCAAATCAAAACCACTTTCTCACGAAATTGAAGAAGACAGAAGAGATGCAGAAGATGTCTTAAACGCATTAAAACCTAAACAAATAATAGAAGAAACCGCAGCTGAAGATGGATTGGAGTAATTTTGAGTTTCAAAACCCGGGTTTTTTATGGCTATTAACGATCATTCCGTTATTGGCTGTCTGGTATTTCTTTATGCGAAAAAAAGACACTGCGGTTTTAAGAGTTTCTAGCGTAAAAGGGTTTAATTCTAAAGGTTCCTTTTTACCAAAACTGAAGCCTGTTTTATATTTATTTAGGTTGTTGGCTTTAGCTTTTTTATTGATTGCATTAGCAAGACCAAGAAACGTATCCGTTAGCACAAAAATAAAAGCAAATAGAGGAATTGATATTGTTATGGCAATTGATGTTTCTGCGAGTATGTTGGCAAAAGATTTACAACCAAATAGGCTAGAAGCTTTAAAAGTAGTCGCTACAAACTTTGTAAATAGACGTCCAAATGATAGAATCGGAATTGTAGTATACGCAGGAGAAAGCTTCACACAAACACCTATTACTAGTGATAAAGGAATTATTAAGAGAACTATTGCAGATATTAAATGGGGGCAATTAGAAGGTGGAACAGCGATAGGAATGGGGTTAGGGTCTGCCGTAAATCGATTAAAAGAAAGCGAGGCTAAAAGCAAAGTCATCATTCTCCTAACAGACGGAGTAAACAATTCAGGTTTTGTAGATCCAAAAACAGCTACTGAGCTTGCAAAAGAATTAAATATTAAAGTATATACCATTGGAATTGGAACGAACGGTATGGCAGATTTTCCTTACAGCAAAGATCCTAGGACTGGGAAATTACAGTTTAGAAAACAACAGGTTGAAATAGATGAAGAACTTTTACAGTTTATTGCCAGTGAAACACAAGGACAATATTTTAGAGCAACAGACAATACTAAGCTCCAAGATATTTATGATGAAATAGACACCTTAGAAAAGACAAAAATTGAAGAATTTAAATATTACAATTTTCAAGAAAAATACAGATTTTTAATTTTCATAGCAGTAGGTTTATTGTTGTTAGAGTATTTATTAAGAAACACACTGTTTAGAAGTTTTATATAATGTTATACAGACTAGAGGAACCCATATATTTTTATCTTTTTGCTGCGATACCAATAATCGTAGTGATATTTCTGTTGGTATTCTGGTGGAAAAAAAGAACTCAGAAAAAATTTGCTTCGGCTGGCTTATTAATAAAGTTAGCACCCAATGTTTCTGTTTTTAAATCCGTTTTAAAACTCTTCTTTTTTATCATCGGAATTTCATTTTTAATTTTAGCATTGGTCAACCCAAAGATGGGAACTAAATTAAAAACAGTAAAAAGAGAAGGTGTCGATGTTGTTTTTGCACTAGATGTTTCTAGAAGTATGTTAGCAGAAGATATTGCTCCAAATAGGTTAGAAAAATCAAAACAAATCATTTCTAAAATTATTGATAAACTAGGAAGTGATCGTGTAGGAATTATCATTTACGCAGGAAACGCCTATCCTTTATTGCCCATAACTACCGATCATGCAGCAGCAAAAATGTTTTTGCAAAATGCTAATCCAGATTTGGTCTCTAGTCAAGGAACAGCAATTAGCGATGCTTTAGATTTGGCAAAAACCTATTATAACAATGATGAGCAAACCAATCGGTTTTTAATTATAATTTCTGACGGAGAAGACCATCAAGAGGAAACAAAACAGTTAGCCCAAAATATTTCTAACGACGGAATTAAGGTATATACCATTGGTGTAGGAACTGAAAAAGGCGCGCCTATCCCACTAAAAATAAATGGCTCGCTTATTGGGTATAAAAAATACAAAGGAGAAACCGTTTTAACAAAACGAAATTCTGAACTTTTAAAAGGTGTGGCCAATGCCGCAGATGGCGAATACATCGACGGGAATTTAACAGACAAACCTGTGAAAGCCATAGAGGATATTATTACCAATGCTCAGAAAATCGAATTTGAGACCAAGCAATTTTCAGATTATAAAGATCAATTTCAATGGTTTTTGGGAATCGGAATCTTATTTTTAGTTTTGGACATTTTCTTACTTGATAAGAAAACCAAATGGTTAAGAAAAGTCGATTTATTTAATGAAGAAGACAAATAAATTCTAAGACAATGAAGAATTTAAAATTTATACTAATTACCTTATTGATGTTATTAACATCAATATTTTCTTATGCACAAAAAGACTCTATCGCTCAACAAAGAGAGGCTAGAAAATATGTAAGAGAAGGCAATAAGCTTTACTTACAGAAAAATTTTACAGATGCTTCTGTTACTTATAAAAAAGCCTTAGAAAAAAACAGTTCCTACAAGAAAGCTAGTTACAATTTGGGAAATGCGCTCTATAAAGACAAGAACTATAAAGAAGCAATTCCTCAATTTAATTTAACGGTAGAGAGTTCAAAAAACAAACTAGAAAAATCTGAAGGATACCACAATATTGGAAATGCGATGATGCAGCAAAAGAATTATAAAGGTGCAATAGATGCTTATAAAAATTCTTTACGAAACAACCCTGGTGATGATGAGAGTAGGTACAATTTAGCGGTTGCTCAAAAGCTTTTAGAAGACGAACAAAACAAAGAAAAAGGAGACGATAAAAATAAAGACAAGGATAAAAAAGATCAAAACAAAGATCAGAATAAGGATAAAAAAGACGGCGACGATAAAGACAAAAAAGATCCTAAGAAAGATAGTGACAAGGGAGATGACAAGGAAAAACAAGATCCTAAAAAGAACGATAAGAGCAAGCAAAAGCCGCAACCAGGAAAAATGTCACCACAACAAATAAAGCAGTTGTTAGAAAGTTTAAATAACGAAGAGAAAAAAACTCAGAAAAAATTAAACGCTAAAAAAGCAAAAGGTAAAAAAGTAAAGCAAGAAAAAGATTGGTAAATTTTATATTTGCCAAGAGCTAGAAAATAAAAATGAGGCATAAAATAAAATACATTCTTATCCTGTTTACTCTTGTGAGTATGTCTCTCTATGCTCAAGAACCAGAACTCGTTGTTAGTGTTAGCAAAAATAAGCTCGGTCTTAATCAACGATTACGAGTACAGTTTACAGTTAATAAACAAGGTGCTGATAATTTTAAAATTCCAAATCTTACCAATTTCCAAATTGTCGGTGGTCCTAGTCAATCTATTAGTCAATCATGGATTAATGGAAAAGCAAGTTTCTCTCAAAAGTATACTTACATCCTAAAACCCCTTAAAAAAGGAGAATTTTCTATTCCTCCAGCAAGCATTAAACTCAACGGAAAAACAATTACATCCAAGCCTATTAAAATAATTGTTTTAGATCCTGTTGAAATTCCAAAAGACCCAAATGACCCTAATTATATTGCACAACAAAACATTCATTTAGTTGCAGAAATTTCTAAATCTAGTCCGTATGTTGGTGAAGGAGTTTATGTAGAATACCGATTGTACGTTAGTCAGAACATTAGCGTTCGAGATTTTTCTTATACAGATTCTCCACAATATAATGGCTTTTGGAATCAAGAAATAAAAATTAATGGCTTGTCTGCTAAAAACGGAAAATATAATGGAGAAGATTACCGATACGTAGTCTTACAAAAAGCCTTATTAATTCCTACAAAATCTGGAAAATTAACCATCGATCCTATAAAAATGGACATTGTTATAGGTGTTCCAACAGGAAGAGGTGATTTTTTCGGAAATCCAATCGTAAGAAACATCACAAAAAGCTTTGCATCTGCAACTAAATTTGTGAATGCAAAACAACTTCCATCAGAAGGAAAGCCAGAAAGTTTTAATGGTGCTGTGGGTGATTTTAATTTTTTAGTATCTTCTAGTAGAGACATTTTAAAATCGAATGAAACCGCTACTGTTTCTGTAAAGGTTACTGGAAATGGAAACTTAAAATTGTTTGAATTACCTGAAATAAAAACACCAACAGAATTAGAAGTTTATACGCCAGAACAAAAAGAAAAAATTAGCGTTACCCCGAACGGAATTAGAGGTTCTGTTACTAAAAATTACACCGTTGTTCCTCAATATAAAGGGAAATACAAAATTCCAAATACTGAATTTTCCTATTTTGATCCAAAAGAAAAGAAATATGTAACCTTAACTTCAGAAGATATTTTTGTTGATGTCCTAGAGGGCAAAGAGTTAGTTACAAACTCTGATGTAAACTCAAATACAAAAAAAGATATTGTAACTACGGGAGATAATTTTAGATATATCCAAACCAGTGGTTCTTTTTCTTCAACAGAAAAAGAAGACTTTTACACATCAAATGCCTATTATTTACTCTTATTTCTTCCGATGATTTTTATTCCAATCGGAATTGTTGTTGCCAAAAGAAATGAAGCAAGAAGTAATGATATTATTGGAAATAAACTCAGAAAAGCAGATCGTTTAGCTAAAAAATATCTTTCTCAGGCCAAAAAGCAATTGGGTAAAAAAGATGAATTTTATATCGCCTTAGAAAAAGCACTTCACAATTATTTAAAAGCCAAATTGCGAATTGAAACTTCAGATATTAGTAGAGAAAAGATTACTGAATTATTAGAAAAAAAATCTGTTGATAAAACCTCTATTAATTCTTTTATTGAAGTTTTTAATAGCTGTGATATGGCTAGATATTCTCCAGTCTCTGAAGTAGAAATGAATGATGACTATGAAAAAGCGAAATTAGTAATCACGCAAATCGATAAACAATTGTAAGATGAAAAAACTACTAATTTTACTGCTGTTCGTGTCTCAAAATTTAGTTTCACAATCTACCGATGAATTGTTCGAAAAAGGTAATAATCAATACAAGCTAGAACAGTATACAGAGGCTATTGTCAGTTATCAAAAAATTATGGAGTCTGGATTTATTTCTTCAGAATTATTTTACAATCTTGGAAACTGTTATTATAAACTAAATAAAGTTGCACCCGCAATTTATAATTACGAAAAAGCACTATTAATAGACCCTTTAAATAAAGACGCTCAAAATAATTTAGTGTTTGCCAAAAGGTTAACCATAGATAATATTGAAGAACTTCCAAAATCTGTTTTTCAAAAATTAGATGTAACTCTTATAAAAAAACTTTCTTATAATCAATGGGCTATCGTTTCAGTGGTATTTTCATTTTTAGGAGCATTGTTGTTTCTTCTTTTTTACTTTTCATACACTCCTTCAAAAAAACGACTGTTTTTTGTTACTAGTATTCTCAGTTTTCTGCTATTAATTATCAGTTCTGTTTTTACGATGAAGGAATATTCTAACGCAAACAACACCATAGATGCAATTATTTTTATTGAAGAAACTGACATTAAAAATGCACCAACATTAAATGGAGAAAAGGTTTTTACACTTCATGAAGGAACCAAAGTTCGTGTTTTAGACTCCGTTGATAATTGGAAAAAAATTAGAATTTCAGATGGAAAAGTTGGTTGGATTATTGCTGATGAAATGAAAGTCTTAGATATTTTTCAATAAAATCTCCTCAAGAATTGTATCTTTATTTTTTTCTAAATTTAAAGATGAGCAAATTTATTTTTTCTTACTTATTTTCTTTTATCCTTTTGGCATCAATTGTGGCGCCAACCTATATCAGTTTTTCAGACTTACAAGCCGAAGCTACTGAAATAGTTGATTTAGGCGAAGAGGAAGAAAATAAGGGAAATGAATCTGTCAAAGATTTAGAGGTAAAAATATACTACTCTACTACAAATGAATCGCTGTTTGTAAGTTTAGAAAAGAAAAAAAGAATGAGTTTTTATTCTAAAAACTATACTTCCTATTATAAAAAATTAAGTTCTCCACCTCCAGAATTAAAATCTTAAGAATTCAAGCTACATACAACGGAATAACTCCGTAAAAATTAATTTGCTTTTTAGGTTATCTACAGGCCAAGAAAGTTAAAAATCTTATACATGTTTAAAAATATTAAAAGTGATTTACCCGCTAGTATAGTGGTGTTTTTCGTCGCATTACCTTTATGTTTAGGTATTGCATTAGCAAGTGGTGCCCCTCTTTTCTCTGGAGTAATAGCAGGAATTATTGGAGGTATCGTAGTAGGTTCATTAAGTGGATCTAAAATTGGAGTTAGTGGCCCTGCTGCTGGTTTAGCTGCCATTGTTTTAACAGCCATAGGAACATTAGGTGGTTATGAAAACTTTCTTGTAGCAGTTGTCTTAGGAGGTGTTATACAATTAGTTTTTGGAATTTTAAAAGCCGGAATTATTGGGTATTATTTCCCTTCATCAGTAATTAAAGGAATGTTAACGGGTATTGGTATTATCATTATTTTGAAGCAAATTCCTCATTTCTTCGGATACGATGTCGATCCTGAAGGAGATTTTGCTTTCTTTCAAATAGATGGTGAAAATACCTTTTCAGAAATTTTTAAATCAGTAAACTTCATAAGTCTAGGATCAACAATCATTGGATTTGTAGGTCTTGCTATTTTAATTTTATGGGACAAAGTCCTTTCAGAAAAAGGAAAAATATTTAAACTAATTCAAGGTCCTTTAGTAGCTGTTGTTGCTGGAATTGTTTACTATTTAACTACTCAATCTAGCGAAAGTTTAGGGATAGACAGTTCTCATTTGGTAAGTGTTCCTATTCCTGAAGACGCAACTTCTTTTCTAAATCAATTCAGTTTTCCAAATTTCGCAGTCATTGGAAATCCAGACATTTGGGTAGTTGCATTTACAATCGCATTGGTGGCTAGTTTAGAAACATTATTATGTGTTGAAGCTACCGATAAATTAGATCCAGATAAAAATGTTACCCCAACCAATAGAGAATTATTAGCTCAAGGAACTGGAAATATTATTTCAGGAATGATTGGTGGTTTACCAATAACACAAGTAATTGTTAGGAGTTCAGCGAACATTCAATCTGGAGGAAAAAGTAAAATGTCGGCTATTATTCACGGGTTCTTTTTATTGATTTCTGTAATTCTAATTCCTACGCTATTAAATAAAATTCCGTTATCTGTATTGGCTGCAATTTTACTTGTAGTAGGATATAAATTAGCAAAACCCGCCCTATTTAAAAAAATGTATCAATTGGGTTGGAAACAATTTATTCCTTTTACAGTAACCGTAGCAGGAATTGTTTTTACTGATTTATTAATGGGAATAGGAATGGGATTAGCTGTTGGGATTGTTGTAATCTTAATTAAAAGTTTCCAAAACTCACACTTCTTACACATAGAAGATAAAAGTAACGGTGTTCATAAAATTAAAATGACATTAGCAGAGGAAGTAACCTTCTTTAACAAAGGTGCTATTTTAAATGAATTAGACAGTTTACCAAGAGATACTTATTTAGAATTAGATGTCACTAAAACAAGATATTTAGACAATGATATTATAGAAATTCTAGATGATTTTGCATACAAAGCAAAAGAAAGAAATATAGATATTAAGTTAATTTCTGAACGTGGAGCGATAGAAAACCCTGAGAGTTTTATAGAATTCTTTAAACTAAGATCAAAATCTGCCTAATTTAAAAATCATGAGAAAAAACAATTATAAAATAGTAGTTCTTTCTGATTTAAAAGACGATGTAAAAAGTATTCTAAAGAGTGCCATAACATTGTCTAAAGTGATTGATGGTGAGATCAAATTTTTTCATGTAAGAAGCGCTAGTGATGTCGTTGAAAAAGAAAATCAATTATCTGCTATGCGTTCTATTAATTCTGAATTCAAAACAATCGATAAAAAAATACAGCAACTCTTAGCTCCTATTTCTAAAGAATATGATGTCGCTATTAACGCTAAATTTTCGATTGGAAACGTAAAAAATGAAATCGATAAATACATCAAAGAAACTCAACCAGACATTATTGTTTTAGGGAAGAAAAAATCGACCTCTTTTAGTTTCATTGGAGATAATCTTACAGATTTTATTCTAAAAACACATCGTGGTGTTATCATGATCTCTTCTGTAAATACTAATTTAGAACCTGGCAAAGAAATAACTCTAGGTATTTTAAATGATACAAAACCATCTTCGAGTTTAGATTTTGCAGATGCGTTAATTAAAAATTCTCAAAAGCCTTTAAAATCATTTAAAATTGTAAAAGGTAAAGATTCCTTTGAAGGAGCAGCAACGTCTACTAAAGAAAAGATAGTAGAATTTGTCTTTGAAAAAAATGACAATTCTATTAAAAACCTTTCTAATTATGTCTCAAAAAATAATATTAACTTATTGTGCGTAAATAGAGGTGATCAAAACCATAAAAACAAAGCAGATGTAAAAGATCTCATAGGGAAAATAAATACCTCTCTTTTGATCTCTGCTGATGAAAACATACATTAAGTACATAATGAAACTTACAATATTATGAAAGCACATACACAAGAAACCCAAGCTGCAATAACACCAGATGCAGCCATAGATTTACTAAAAGAAGGAAATCAAAGATTTCAAACAAATAAAGAAGTAAATAGAAATTTATTAGAACAAGTAGCCGAAACAAGTACAGGGCAATATCCGTTTGCAACAATACTTCACTGTGTAGACTCTAGAGTCTCAGCAGAATTAGTTTTCGACCAAGGAATTGGTGATGTTTTCAGCATTCGGATTGCTGGAAACTTTGTAAATGAAGATATTCTAGGAAGCATGGAGTTTACTTGCAAATTAGCGGGCACAAAAGTAATTGTCGTTTTAGGACATACGGCCTGTGGAGCTATAAAAGGAGCTTGTGACGATGCTAAACTAGGAAATTTAACCACTTTATTAAGCAAGCTAAAGCAAGCTGTAGAAGCTGTTAACGAACCTTCTGATACAAGTTTGCGAAATTCAAGAAATATTGATTTTGTAAATAATGTTGCAGAGAAAAATGTACACCTAACCATAGAAAATATTCGATTGAAAAGTCGTGTTTTACAAGAAATGGAAGAAAATGGAGAAATTAAAATTGTTGGTGCTATGTACGATATCAAAGATGGATCTGTAACTTTTTACGAATAAAATTTAATGAAGAAACTTTTACTAATTATCTCATTTATGGCTATTCCTTTTGTTGGGAAAAGTCAAGATAGCTATTTAGGAAATTGGTTAATTTATATTGGAAGCAAACAGTTAAATACTAAATGGAATCTTCATCACGAAATTCAATATAGAAATTACAACGCCGGTGGAGATTTAGAACAACTATTATTAAGAACAGGTTTAGGCTATAAAATTGGTGAAAAAAGTAATCTATTACTCGGTTATGGATACATCAATTCTGAAAATTATATCGGAATTGCCGATGACAAGATAACTATTGAAGAACATCGAATTTTTCAACAATTTATAACTAAAAACAACATTGGAAGTCTAAGTTTACAACATCGGTATCGTTTTGAACAACGTTTTGTTGAAGGTGATTTTAAAACCCGTTTTCGATATTTCTTAGGAATAAACCTTCCTTTTAAGGATTCTAAATATTATGCTTCTGCCTACAATGAGATTTTCTTAAACGGTGAATCTAATGTCTTTGATAGAAACCGAATTTATGGTGGATTAGGCTACAAAATAAAAAAAGGAGTTAAGATAGAGCTGGGCTATATGAGTCAGGTTTTTGAATCCTCAAGTAGAGATCAAATTAACATCATCACTTTTGTAAATTTCTAATTCTACAAAAAATAAAAAATTAATAAAAACCAATACATCTCGTATTGGTTTTTATTTGGTCTAAATTTGTTATTTTAGAAGCAACATCAACCATTCATTTTTATGAAAAAATTATTTTCTAACTTTAAGGGCGACCTTTTTGGAGGTATTACTGCTGGTATTGTAGCCTTACCCTTAGCGTTAGCTTTTGGCGTCTCTTCTGGTTTAGGACCCGATGCTGGTTTATACGGAGCTATTTTTATTAGTTTTTTCGCCGCTCTTTTTGGAGGAACAAGTACCCAAATTTCTGGACCAACAGCTCCTATGACTGCCTTAAGTATGGTTGTTATTGCAGGAATTATTGCTGCAAATGATGGTAATGTAGACAAAGCGCTTCCGGCAATTTTAACTGTTTTTTTATTAGCAGGAATTATTCAAATCGGATTAGGATTAATAGGTTTGGGTAAGTATATAAGATACATTCCATACCCTGTGGTTTCTGGTTTTATGACTGCCATTGGATTAATGATTATTCTTACACAAGTTGCGCCTTCTCTTGGATATAACGCAAAACAAGATACTGAGTTTGTAGAAACTTTTAAAGCAGAAGCCGAAGAATTAATTTTAGAAAACATCCTAAAAGAAGAAGCAGGTGAGGGTATTTTAGTTTTAGAAGATTTTAGAGAAACTGTTTATAGAGCCGAAAAAATAACCCCTGAAGATATTTTAAGAGAATCTCAAACACTAGCGGCAAACAAAGCTTCGGGTGTTTTAGGAGCTGTACGAGTCTTTTCAAGAATGATTCAAAATATAAACCTATTAGAGTTAGCTTTATCGGTAGGAACCATCCTCATCATTTTTGGTTTTAAACGGATCACTACTAAAATTCCAAGTACGCTGGCTGCCTTAGTTGTCATGTCTGGAATCTCTGTTGCATTTGATTTAAAATACAAGCCTATTGAAGAAATTCCGTTCGGTTTTCCAATGCCTAATTTAGAGATCTTTTCTTCCTTTAGTTTTAGCTCGGTTTCTCCTTATATTTTTACAGCATTAACATTGGCTTTATTAGGAGCGATAGATTCTTTACTAACAAGTGTCGTTGCAGATAATATGACCAAAACAAAACACAAGCCCAATAAAGAATTAATCGGGCAAGGAATCGGAAATAGTATCGCCTCCATTTTTGGAGGAATTCCAGGTGCAGGGGCAACTATTAGAACTGTTGTAAACATTAATGCAGGAGGAAAAACAAAACTTTCTGGAATGATTGCTGGTGTCATGCTATTAATTGTAATGCTTGGTTTAGGGCCTGTTGCTTCTAGAATTCCAGCGGCTGTTTTAGCAGGAATTTTGGTTACTGTAGGAATTGGCGTAATAGATTACAAAGGTTTAAAAGCTATTCCTTCGCTACCAAAAGACATCAGATTGGGCCCTTTAAAATTAAGTTCAGAAGTGCTAATTATGTTAACCGTAATGAGTTTAGCTACTTTTTGGGATTTAATTTATGCTGTAGGTATTGGATTGATTATTGCTTCTTTAATGTTTATGAAAAAAATTGGTGATTTAACAGCACTACAATCAGATGTGAAATCATTAGAAGAGGAGCCTTGGGCAGATGAAATTGGAATGACAAAAAAGCTACGAGAAGAAGTTTTTATCAAACATATCAAAGGGCCATTATTCTTTGGATCTACAAGTGATTTTCAAATTTTGATGAAACAAATTCCTTCCTCAGCAACTACCATAATCATTAGAATGGATAAAATGCAATACATAGATCAATCTGGTTTGTATGCGCTAGAAGATGTCTTAGTTGATTTAAAAAAGGACGATAAAAATGTATTTTTTGTAGACCTTCAAAAACAGCCAAGATATATGATGGAGCGTATTGATATCATCCCTGATTTAATTTCTAAAGACTGTATGTTTGATGATTTTAAAACTTGTTTACAATGGATAAAAGATCATAAAGACTCGTAACTTATTCTTTTATTTTTGTCATTTCCCCGTCCCAAGTTCTCCCAAGAATTGAAGAAGTATAATACACTTTATTCTTCTTTACTTTTGTAATAATGGTATGTAACCTAGCTCCTTTTTCAAAGGGGAAATTTAGAGAGGCTGCTTCTTGTATAATTAGGTAATATTCGCAGTCTGAAACCCACTCTATTGTAGATTTCATGTAATCTTTTTTATCTTGAAGGTATTCTAATATATTGATTCTCTTTAAATTCTACTAGCACCTTTTTTCTGGCAACTTTATACGTAAAAGAATTGTTTTTTAAAATGCCACAATCTTGACCAACTACAGCAAAAGAAAACATTAAAAATATAAGAATATAAAGATGAGAGAATTTCATAAATTAACCTTTCTCACTATTTAATTCCTTTTCCTTTGAATCAATTTCTCTAATAATTGAGGGAAATATTGTCGGAACAATCTCCTTTACCGGAGCATATAAAATAGAAGTGTCTAAAGTGTCTTTTCCTACAAAAGGAATGGTACTATTGATTCTAGCAAAAAAAACAAAAATGACACTTAAAATTACCACACTTTTTAACAGTGCAAAAACACCTCCTAGTATTTTATTAATCAATCCCAGTGCTGCAAAATCTGCCATTTTAGTAAGGACTTTTCCTAAGGAAGAAACCGCTATTACAATGGCAATAAAAGTAACTGCAAATGCTGTTAAAGCAATGTAGTTTTCGTCCCAATCTACATATTCTTCCAGAATATTTCCTGCAAAATAAGAAAAGTGAATTGCTCCATAAACCCCTCCAATTAAAGCAATTAAAGAAGCAACCTCTACAAAAAAACCTTTCATAAAGCCTCTTGTAAAAGCAAAAATTAAAATCACGGCGATTACTATGTCGAAGATGTTCATAATCCTAGTACTTTTTTCAAATATAAGTAACTCATTCATATTCTTCGATACTTTCTTGTTTGTATATTTACAATAATGTATGCACTAGTAGATTGTAATAATTTTTACGCTTCTTGTGAGCGGGTTTTTAACCCAAGCTTACAAAACAAGCCTGTGGCTATTTTAAGCAATAATGATGGTTGCGTTATTGCAAGAAGCGATGAGGCTAAAAACCTCAATTTACCCATGGGAGCTCCTATTTTTAAATGGGAAAGTTTTTGCAAACACCACAAAATTAATGTGCTCTCTTCTAACTATCCTTTGTATGGCGATATGAGTGCTAGAGTCATGAAAATTCTAGAGCATTTTACGCCAGATGTTGAAATATACAGCATTGATGAAGCTTTTTTAGAATTTAAAGGATTTGATGAATATGATTTTAATGAATACGGAAAAATCATTCGAAAACGGATTTTAAAATGGACCGGAATTCCAACTTGCGTAGGAGTTGCTCCTACGAAAGCTTTGTGTAAAGTGGCCAATAAAATTGCAAGAAAATTTCCTAAAGAAACCGGAGGTGTTTATGTAATTGATACTGATGAAAAACGCATCAAAGCACTCAAATGGACTGCCATTAAAAACGTTTGGGGAATTGGTCGTCGATTACAAAAACGACTAGAAGCAAAAGGGTGTAAAACTGCCTTTGATTTTACGCAATTAACGGATGATTGGGTGCGAAATAATTTTTCTATTACAGAATGGAAACTAAAAAAAGATTTAGAAGGCATTCCAACAATAGCATTAGAAATCAAAGAAGCAAAACGTTCTATTGCGACGACTAGAAGTTTTGAATATACCTGTTCAGATATTGAAAATATTAAAGAACGTATTTCAACTTTTGCAGCAAGTTGCGCAGAAAAATTAAGAGATCAAAACTCTAGTTGCCATATGATTATTGTAATGCTCAGTAGTGATCGTCATAAAAAAGATGCGGAACAACACAGCGCTTCAAAAACTGTTATTTTCCCATATCCAACAGATTCTACGCTATCCATTACAAAAGCGGCTGTAGAAGCTGTAAAAACAATTTTTAAAACTGAAATAAAATACAAACGAGCTGGAGTTATTGTTACCGGTTTGGTTCCTACAGATAATCATCAACTAAATTTATTTTTACATGAAAATCCAAAACACAGACCTTTAATGTCTGCTATAGATCGTTTAAATAAAAAATATAAAACAGATACCATTAAATTAGCCAATCAAGATTTACAACGTACTTGGAAAATGAAACAAGAACGATTATCACCAAAATATACCACAAAAATTAACGATATTATTACCGTAAAATAAATGAGTAAAGCACTTCAATTTTTCACCCCAAAAGCATCAAATAGCAATGGTGCCATTTTTATTGACACCGGAATTTCTGCTGGTTTTCCTTCACCTGCAGATGATTTTAGAGAAACTAGAATTTCTCTAGATGAAGAATTAATTACCAATAAAGAAGCTACTTTTTTTGCAAAAGTAAACGGACAATCAATGATTGGTGCCGGTTTAGATGACAACGATTTATTAGTGATTGACAGAAGTTTAGAGCCAGAAAACAATAAGATTGCGGTTTGCTTTTTAGATGGTGAATTTACTGTAAAGCGATTAAAAGTACGCGATAATGAAGTCTGGTTACAACCAGAAAATCCTAATTATCCAATTATTAAAATTACAGAAGAAAATGATTTTGTGATTTGGGGAATTGTTACTAGCGTAATTAAAAAAGTTTAGATTAAATAATGCAAGTATGAAAAAGCGACTCTTATTTCTTTTTTCAATTTTTATTTTAGGAACCGTTTCCTCACAAAATTCTAAAATATTTCGGGATACTATTCCTTTTAGAAATGATTTAGGGTTAATTATTATTCCAATAACATTCAATGGAGTCGTAAAGCAATTTGCTTTTGATACAGGAGCCCAATATACTGTAGCCTACTCTTGGGCGAAAGAAACCCTAAAATCGACCCGTAAAACAATAACCATTAATTCTTCTAGCGATTTAAAAAGTAAAATGCGCTTTTATAAAAGCGGTACTATTTCGTTGGGAAGCAGAAAAATTAGAGGTCACCGTATTCTCAACGCTCCAAAAAACAGCATTTTTTCTTGTTATGAGGTAGACGGAATTTTAGGTGTAGACATCATTAAAGAATTCAACTGGACGATTGATTACAAGAATAAAATTTTAATTATGTATCCTGCAAATCACTTCCCAAAAAAGGTAGAGACTATGCATCCATTAGATTTTGAGTTTCGAAATAACAGACCTGCTGTTTTCTTAAAAGTTAAAAGTAATCGATTACTTTTTTTATTGGACACTGGAGCTGGAGGGTCTTCTAATGTGTCGAAACGAAATTATAATTTAACCAATCTTGATGAACTTCCTCAGGCAAGCTTTTACAGTGGAAGTTTCGATGTGAATGGAATCTTAACAGCTTCGAAGCCAACGGTTTTTCAGTTTCAAAATGTCACTTCAAAAAGTGTCAATTTATCTCCATTGATGTACTACAACAATCAGAAATCTTCTAAAATAGGAAATCGTTTATGGAAAGAAAAAACACTGTTTTTAAGTTTAAAAAATGATCAATTGTATGTTTCTTCCTCTAAAATTAATCAATCTTATAGCAGCTTTTCTTGCTCAGTAATGTATTCTAATGGTAAAATGCGAATTATGCGTATCGAAGTAGAAAGTGACGTTTGGAATATGGGAGTTCGCCAAGGAGATGAAGTTATAAGCTACGAAGGTAAAAAATTTACAGATTTTTGCTCTTTAGACCAATTCCAACGAAAAACAGTTCGTACCAAGAAATCTTTTGAACTGCAGTTAGCTAATGGTCAAACAATAACTGTTTCAAAGAGTTCCAAGCTTCATTAATCTATAAAGTAAAAACCCCTTTTTCTCGTAAAAACGTATTAAAATGATCTTAAAAAATAAGTAGTTTTTTACGTAGTTTTGGGAGAATTAAAAAACAACATCATGCGCATTCAATTCAAACACTTGTTAGTTATTTCATTATTCTTTTTTTTAGCTTCTTGCTCAGAAAAAAACTCAATAGAAGAATCTGCTGTCGCTTATGAGATTTCATTTGCTAACGCAGTACATCACGAAGTAGAAATTCAAGTAATATTCTCTGATGTAAAGCCTGGTAAATTTGCCTTTAGAATGAGTAGAACTTCTCCAGGAAGATATGCTTTACATGAATTTGCAAAGAATGTATATAATGTAAAAGTAACCAATAGTCTTGGTGAAAAATTAGTAATTACAAGACCTGATCCTTATCAGTGGGTTGTTGATGGACACGATGGAACCGTATATGTTTCATATACCTTGTTTGCAAATAGAGGTGATGGAACTTATTCTCAAGTTGATGAAACTCATGCGCATTTAAACATTCCTGCCACTTTTATGTATGCTCCTTCCCATACAGAAAAGCCTATTGACATTACTTTCAATACAAGAAAAGATTTAAATTGGAAAATTGCAACTCAATTAAAAAAAGAAACTGAAAACAAGTATTCGGCACCCAACTTACAATACTTTATGGACAGCCCTACAGAATTAAGTAATCATCAGATTCGTTCATTTGAAGTAGGTTCTCAAAAAATAAACTTTGCACTTCATCACAATGGAACAGATGCAGAATTAGATGATTATTTTGAAGATGTAAAAGCAATTGTTTTACAAGAAAAAGCTGTTTTTGGCGAATTGCCAACGTTTGATTTTGGTGAATATACCTTCATAGGATGTTACATCGCAAATGCAAGCGGTGACGGAATGGAGCATAGAAATTCTACCATTTTAACCTCTACGAATAGTTTGGCTGAAGGCGGTGCTATAGGGACTGTTTCTCATGAGTTTTTCCATGCTTGGAATGTAGAACGAATTCGTCCACAATCTTTAGAGCCTTTTAATTTTGAACAAGCTAATATGAGTGGTGAATTATGGTTTGCAGAAGGGTTTACTAGTTACTATACAGATTTAATACTATGTAGAGCAGAAGTAAAAACTGTCGAAGAATATGTAGATGGTTTGAATAAAGCCTTCAATTATGTTTGGAACTCTCCGGGCAGAAAATTCTTCAACCCGATAGAAATGAGTTACCAGGCTCCTTTTGTAGATGCAGCAACATCTGTAGATCCTGTCAATCGAGATAATACGTTCATCTCCTATTATTCTTATGGAAGTGTGTTAGGTTTAGCACTAGATCTTTTATTACGAAATAACTATCAACAATTGAACTTAGATGATTATATGAAGTTAGTTTGGAGGAAATATGGGAAGAATGAAATTCCTTATACCGTTGCCAATTTGCACGAATCATTAAACGAATATGCTGGAAAAGAATTCGGAGATAATTTCTTTAACAACTATATCTATGATAGTAAAATGCCAAAATATTTCGATTTATTGGCTGATGTAGGTCTCAATTTAAGTCGAGTTAATAAAACATCTTTTTTTGGAGCAAAAGTTACTGATGGAGTTATAGATGGCGAACCTACTATGAATAGCCCTGCTTATAAAGCAGGTTTAGATTCAGGTGATAAAATTATAGCTGTTAATGGAAAAAAACTTAATGAAAAAATCACATTTGATTCTCTTCAAGAAAAATTGACGCGAACTGATCAAATTATTTTAGTGATCAATCGTTTTGGAAATGAAAAAATCGTAAAAGTTAGCTTGGGAAAAGACCCTAAATATACTATCAAAACTTATGAAAGTAAGGGTACTGAGCTAACAGAATACATGATAAAAACAAGAAATTCTTGGCTAAATAAGAAGTAGGCAATTAATTTAAGTTCCTTTTTTCAATAAAAAAACGTTTCATCAATTGACTGCATTCATTTTGTAAAATTCCTTTCAACACTTTCGTTTTAGGGTGCAAGGTTGTGTTTAAATTTTTAAAACCTCTTTGTGGTTCTGATGCTCCGTATACAATTTTACTTATTTGGGTCCAGTAACTAGCACCTGCACACATTTGACAAGGTTCTAAGGTAACAAAGAGTGTACATTCTTTTAAATACTTTCCGCCAAGAAAATCTGCTGCTGCTGTAAACGCTTGCATTTCTGCATGTGCTGTTACATCATTTAAGGTTTCTGTTAAATTATGCGCTCTTGCAATAATCCTATCTTTCATAACAATTACAGCACCCACAGGAACTTCTCCTTTAGAGAAAGCAATTTCAGCTTCTTCCAAAGCTTTTTTCATAAAGTAGGTGTCGTCAAAAGGTTGAATCATTTCAAAAAATATTTATTCAATATTACAAATATCTTTTGAGTTGTAAAATCGTATTTTTGTTCAATAATGAAATCCTTACTAAATAACATAGAATATCCATCAGATCTTAGAAAATTAGCTACAGATCAGTTGCCAAAATTGGCAAAGGAGTTACGCGAATTTATTATTGATGTTGTCGCTACCAAACAAGGTCATTTAGGCGCTAGTTTGGGTGTTGTAGAGCTTACTATTGCTTTACATTATTTATTTGATACCCCAAATGATTTGTTAGTCTGGGATGTGGGTCATCAAGCATACGGGCATAAAATTTTAACAGGTAGAAAGCATATTTTTCATACCAACAGACAGTTTAATGGTATCTCAGGATTTCCTAAAATTGATGAAAGCAAATACGATGCTTTTGGCGTTGGGCATTCTTCTACCTCAATCTCAGCTACCTTAGGAATGGCCATCGCTTCTTCTTTAAAAGGAGAAAAAGAAAAACATCATATTGCTGTTATTGGAGATGCTTCTATTGCTAGCGGAATGGCTTTTGAAGCCCTAAATCATGCTGGAGTTAGCGATACCAATCTACTCATAATTCTAAATGATAATGCCATCGGAATTGATCCTTCGGTTGGAGCTTTAAAGGAATATTTAACCAAAGTCAAAACAGATAAATCACTCGCAAAGAACAATATCATTCGTGCGTTAAATTTTGATTATTCTGGTCCAATTGATGGACACGATTTGAATGGTTTATTGAAAGAATTAAATCGATTAAAAAATAAAAAAGGTCCAAAGTTTTTACATGTAATTACCACTAAAGGAAAAGGATTATTAAAGGCTGAGCAAGATCAAGTAAAATATCATGCGCCGGGTAAATTTGACGCTAAAACAGGAGAATTAGCTCCTAAAAGCAATGAAATACTTCCTCCTAAATATCAAGATGTTTTTGGCGAAACGATTGTAGAATTAGCTAGAAATAATCATAAGATTATTGGTATTACTCCAGCTATGATTACTGGAAGTTCGTTAAAAATGATGATGGAAGAATTTCCTGAAAGAACTTTTGATGTTGGTATTGCAGAACAACATGCGGTAACTTTAGCTGCTGGAATGGCGACACAAGGAATGATTCCTTTTTGTAATATCTATTCTACCTTTATGCAAAGAGCTTACGATCAAGTAATACATGATGTTGCTTTACAAAACCTTGCTGTTGTTTTTTGTTTAGATAGAGCAGGGTTGGTTGGTGAAGACGGCGCTACTCATCACGGGGTTTTTGATATTGCCTATATGAGAGCAATTCCAAATATGATTGTTTGTGCCCCAAGAAATGAAATTGAATTACGTAATCTTTTATATACTGCTCAATTAGGATTACAACATCCTATTGTTATTCGTTACCCTAGAGGAAGAGGTGTTTTAGTAGATTGGAAAAAACCTTTTGAAACTATTAAAATAGGAACGGGAGTTTGTTTGCAAGAAGGTGAAAATATCGCTGTTTTATCTTTAGGAACCATTTCTGAAAATGTTACGGAAGCGATTAAAGAGCTTCCTGAAATTGCACATTTTGATCTGCGGTTTGTAAAACCTTTAGATGAGAAATTATTACACAAAATCTTTGCTAAATTTAAAAAGATTGTGACTATTGAAGATGGAGTTCAAAAAGGTGGTTTTGGTACTGCTATTCTAGAATTTGCTGCCAGTCATAATTATAAAAACACTATCAAAATTATTGGAATCAATGATAATTTTATAGAACATGGAACTATCGAAGAGCTTCAAAAAATCAATGGGATTGATTCTGATTCTATTAAAAACCTACTATCAAAATTAAATTAAAAAAGGCGCTCTTATAGAGCGCCTTTTTTAATTTATACAAGTATTTATTTTACATGGGAAAATGTTGCGTTTCTTTTTTATTCAATACAATTTTAAAAAATTTCTGCTTTCCATTTTCTTTATATGTTATAACAGCATTATCTTTTTCTAAGGTAAATGGAATTTTTTTAATTTCTGTTTCTTCAACAACTACTGAGTTGTCTGAAATATTTGGTTTATTATTCTGATTAGTTTTTATAAACCCTTGATACTTCTTTGCTCCTTGAAATTTTAACTCACAGTATTTTTCCCTAAAATAAAGACCTTGTATCTGAACCTTTGTATTGTTGACACTTTCTTTTAATTTTAAAAAGATATTTAAACCAGATCCTCCTCCTTTAACTCCTGCAACCCATTCTTGGTAATACGATTCTTCAAAAGTTAAAATAGACTTTTTCTCTAATTTAAATTGATTGCTGCAACCTATTGAAAACAATAATAAAAACAATCCGAAAAAATATCTTTGATTTATCAAACTCTAACTTTAGTTTTTTATAAATTTAGAAGTTTCTCTTTTTCCGTCAATATTTAAATCAATTAAATACACTCCTGTTTGTAACGCTTCTACATCAATTTTTCTATTTGATACCAATCCTTTTTGTATTGTTTTTCCTGTAAGATCAGAAATTCTATAACTAATCTTATTTGCTGAATTAATAGAGTTTCCTTGTAAGTTTAACTCAAACTGTGTTGGATTTGGATATAAATTAACTTTATTTAATTGTGTGAAAGAATTTGTTGACAGAGTTCCTTCAACCGTAGTTTCAAACATTCCGTTTCCATGAGTACCTATTAATAACTTATTATCAGAAGGTCTTAGGACTAAACTACTTACTACAGCAAAACCTATTTCATTAGCTCCTTCTATTTCCCAATCATTATTCTCTGGATCATTAGAGCTATAAAGACCTCTTGCAGTTCCAACAAAGTATATTGTTTCAGAACCTACTTCTGCAATTGCAGTAGATCTAACAGAATGTGCATCTAGATTTCTTTCTACGAGTGTCCAAGTTGGACTTGCTGAAGTAGCATTTGATGTTAAGAAAATACTATTTATACCATAGTTAGAATAAACGGCCATTACAATATCTGGATTTGTGGGATGAATTGCTAAACCACTAACTATAGAGCCATTTGATGTTGAAGCATCGTTGGGTGTAATATCAATAGCATCTGATGCGCTTGTTGCATTTTGTGGGTCATCTAATCTAAAAATACCTCCTCTTTCTCCACCTATTAATAAATAGCTTGAAGCTGGATCATAAGCGCCTCTTGTTGTTGCAAAAGATCTTATATTTTGGCTTGTAGATAAGGCTCCTATATTAATCCAAGTAACAGTAGTTACATTTTCAGCATCATCAGTTTTGTATAATGTGGATAATCCTGCGTAATATAAATGATCATTATTATCCGGATCTAGATAAAAATAGGTAATGAATTGACTTGAAGAACCTGAAGGTCTTATGGATCTAAAATTAGGAAGATTCGTTCTCATATTTCCATTTTGAGTTCCATAATAATATTGTAGTTGAGTGTTAGAGTTTCTTCTAGCTATACCTACAGCTACTCCATCTCCACCAAAAAAGGTACTCATTTCTGTATTATTTGGTAAACCTACATCTGTACCTCCTCTTGTTGTTCCGTTATCTTGAGCTCCACCAAAAACAGTATTTCCACCAGTAAGAGGATCTAAAGCTACATGATAATATTGATAGGTTTGGTAGTTGTTATTTAAATTAACCCATGTTACAGTGTTAGCAAATACGTCTATTGTTTTATGAACTCCTCCGTCTGTTCCAGAGAATAAAACATCTGTATTATTTGGATCAAAAACTAGAGCATGAATATCTGGATGATGTGTGTCTCCACCAAATTCGTAAAGACCATAACTTGTATTAGAAACATATCCTCCTATTCTTGAGAAAGTGACATCGTTTAAAATATCTTCTATTTTATAAATATTTGTGCCTCCAATAACTACAAAATTCTCATCATCTGGTTTCACTGAAAGCACCAAATCATATCCACCCTGAATAGCAAAAGGATCATTTCCAGTTAAATCTCCACCTGGTTCATCTGGTAATTTTCCAGAATAGTCAACCCAAGTATCGGTCATTAAATTATATTGCCACAAATCTGCTTCAACTCCTCCAGAATTTCCGTTTTGAAATAATGTGTAAATGATATTTTCATTTGATGGTGCTACTGCTAAAACTTGTCTTCCTCTAGAAAACCAAGTAGTTGGATCACCATTCTCTGCTACTTTTGTCCATGAACCGTTTCCTGTTGAAGAGGTATAAACTCCTCCATCAGTAAAACTTTGCCCGTCTATTGCTACATAAATTCTACCTGTACTTGTGGTAACTACATCAGACCAACGGTTAGATGTACTGGTTTCTTCTACTTCTAATACTATGCTTGTACCATCATATCTATATACCCCATTTAAAGTGGCAATAAACAAATCTCCTGTGGTAGGACTAACTACAATTTTATGAATTAAATCAAAATTACTATCAAAACTATCTTGATTTGAATCTGTAGCTGCAATTTGATTCCATGTAAGACCGTTATCTATAGATTTCCATATTCCTCTTCCAAGGTTAAAAGCACCTAAAGAAGCACTGTTACCAGAAAATTCTCCTGTTGCATAGTACCAAGTATTTTCAAAACCGGTTCTTGTATCTTGAGCTATTGAAGTTACATTATGAATCTCATCATTTGATGATACTTTAGTCCAACTATCTCCTCCGTCTGTAGTTCTAAAAACCCCACTACTTACACCACCTGCAATTATTGTATTACTTGTAGCGTCAGTTACATCAATAGCAAAAGCTCTTGTTCTTCCTCCTAAATTAGAGGGTCCTCTAGATACATATGTGCTTGAAGTTGTTTCTGGAGCAAATCTTCGCTTCATTTCCAAAGAATTTTCAAATTCTCTTTGTTTTTCCTCCAATGGAATCTCTCCTGTAAGAGGGTTCTTTTGCATGTTTATTTCATGTTGTTGTCTTTCTAATGAAAATAGTCTTTTTTCTTCTAGAGATTTTTTAACTCTTTTTTCTGATCCATATTTTTTAATATTGATAGCATCTTGCTTATCATTATTTTGAAAAGTAAAAAGTAATGTAGCTAGTAGTATAATAGCAAAAATTGAAAAGGATAATTTTTTCTTCATTTTAGAGGTTTTAATTTTTTACGAATTTAAGAATTTTTATACTCCTTAAATAATACTTCCTTGTATTTTTTTATGAATTCTGATCGCATAACTATCTGACATTCTTGATACATACGTACATATAGACATGATTCTTTTATAGGTAGAACTTGTCTCAATCATAAATTCGTTGGGAAGTAAGTTGAGTAATAGCTTGTCATAATTAGTTGGCTTACCGGTTTGATTATTATTAAGCGCGGTTACAAAAATATCTAATAAATCGGCTATAATTTTATATCCTGCT
>Ga0209555_10000415_pt1 | contig 36346 bp, 29 predicted proteins | sample SaaInl85LU_5_DNA_FD_184643 | JGI IMG/M metagenome (GOLD analysis project Ga0209555, IMG submission 184643) | Marine microbial communities from expanding oxygen minimum zones in the Saanich Inlet - ESP_85LU_5_DNA (SPAdes) (version 2) | ecosystem: Environmental > Aquatic > Marine > Intertidal... | reverse complement strand
TGAGGTTCTTTATTTTTAGGCAAAACTCTTTGAGCGGCTTCGTATTTTTCTCGTGCATTCTCAAATTTAAGTAGTTGAACTAATTCGTCTCCTTCCTTCAAAAGTTGTTTCATTTTCTCCTGAAGTTCCTTTTCTTTTAAAATATCTTTGTAGGCAAATTCGGCATCTACTAGCTTTTCAGTAAGAGGTTCATCGTCCTTGATGTCGAGTGCAGCTTTCCAGTCTTTAATTGCCTTCCCATAATCTTTCTTTAACATGGCTTGTTCACCAGATTTTTTTAACTCCTGAAATCTTTTTTGTTTTTCCTTTTCATTACTAGTTAATTGTTTGAAATAATCTTTTATTTCATCTTTTCTTTGGTCTATGTAATTAAAGTCTTCTGATAATTGTCCAGTAGTAGGATCAATTTTGAATTTTTCAATAGGTGTATTTTCAATTATACCATAATCAACTCCATTTTGCTTGGTTACAAGCTCTACTTTTATTGGGATTATAATTTCTAAAGGCACATCTTCTTCATGGTATCCTTCTTTACTATTGATTTCTATGGTATTAGTTGTCAATCCGTCTTTAGAAACTATTATTTTATAGACATATCCATAATAATCGGAATATGAATTAATTTCACCTGAGGCATTTGTGGTTGCTGAAAGTACCTCTTTGCCATTTCTTAAAATCTTAACTGTAGCTCCTGAAATGCTTTTACTTGATTCATCTTTCACCTTTCCCTCAAAAATCATCATAGGGTCATCCTGACAGTAACCAAGCGAGTTAAGCAAGACCATTCCTAGAACAAGTAATAGTCTTGGAACGTGAAATAGGTATATTTGGATTACTTTCATTATTCAACAGCTCTTTTTGCTTCAGTTTGTTTTAGAAACTTCATATAAGTGTTAAAAATACAAATTTTACTGAGTTTATTGAGTTTTACTTGGTTAGAATTAGAGCAAAAAAAAACGCCTCTTACAAAAGTAAGAGGCGTTTTAGAATTTTAGAATCTTGATTTATTTTTGAATCAATAGTTTTTTAGTAATGTACATGTTATCAGAAGAAACTCTGACTAAGTAAAGTCCTTTGCTGAAGTTGTTCACATCCATTATTACTTGCTCTTTCGCATTATCTATTGATTTAGATTCAACAACTTGTCCAATTGAATTTAATATTTCAAGAGTCAATTTACCGCTGTTCAATTTATCAAAGATTTCGATAGTAACAAAGTTAGTAGCCGGGTTAGGGTATAAGTTAACATTTAAGTCACTTGTTAATTCATCTAATCCAGTACAGTCATTGAAGGTGATGTTTACGGTATCTCTTGCAGTACAAGCTGATGAGGCTTGAGTAACAGTTAATACGTAATCTACACTACCAGATCCAACAACAGCACCAGTAACATTTAAAATGTTAGTAGTTCCAGCGTTACTCCATGAATAAGAATCATAAGCATTTGAAGCAAAGATTGTAACTCCTCCATCTAAACAAGAAATGACATCATTCCCCAGGTTAAGAGCTGGTGATACAGTTCTTGTAGTAATAATATGTGTTGTAATTGTATCACATCCAGTAGAAGAACCTCCTGCTACCGTATCGTTGAAGGTTGTTGCAGAATAATACCAATTACCGAGTACTTGTATACTATCTCCAATACAGAAATTATAGGAAGCATTTCCAGTTGCTACTGGATAGAATGATAGAACGGTATTTACTGTACTATCACATCCTTTTGATGTCAAGAACATATCTGTATAAGTTCCAGCAGTTGTGTATAGTGATGGTCCAACTCTGTATGATGCGCCTGGACAAATTACTACGACATCTGTTTGTGTTGTAGAGTAATTCACTGTTAAGTTTATAGTTAAAGCACTATCACATCCTGACGTGTTAGTAATTGTATCAAGGTATGTTCCAGTTGTGTTAAAAACTTTTCCACTAGGTGAAGTATAAGAATCACAAACTGTAACTGCCATTGTTCTATAAGAAATGTAGTTTACTGTTAAGTTAAATGTCATTACACTATCACAGCCAATTGCATTAGGAATTGTATCCATATACGTCCCAGTAGTGTTCCAAACTTTTCCGGAAGGACTAACTAAACTATCACAAACAGTTGTTGTAATTGTTTCAAATGACTTGTAATTAATCGTTAAGTCAAGAGTAAAGATACTATCACAACTTCCGTTGTTTACTGTGTCTCTGTCCATTGTAGAAGTTGTGTAAGTTCTTCCTCTCCACATGTATGTATCACAAGAAGTTACAACTAATGGTATCGTAATTTCAGATGTTGTAGTTATATTGAAAGTCATTAAACTATCACATCCTAGAGAGTTAGTTATTGTATCTAGATACGTACCTGACGTTGTCCATACTTTTCCACTTGGGCTTGTGTAGTCACCACAATAGGTAAATGTGAAAGAGGCATTTGTAGTATCTATACTGATGTCATAAGTTCTGAAGATACTGTCATATACAACTGGTCCAGTTGCCACTAATGTATCATAAAACCTTCCAGTCGATGTTAACCATCTACCGCTAAATGCTGCTTGAACAGAATCACATGCGTTCGCTACAATTGTATCGTAAGTTTGGTTTAAAACTGTAATGAATGCAGTATCAGTATAGGTTCCACACGGTGTGATATATGACGCTTCATAAGCATAAGTCCCATTAGTCATATATGGTCCAACAACAATTTCTGGAGTTGTATCAACAACTGTCGATGTATTGATAAGCGTCCATGTTAATCCAGCCACACTTGAAGGTGATGGTGCAGTTACACCAGCATTAAGAACGTTCGGATCTTGCAATGGAGTAGTAGAAAGTACCCAGTTTGAACCAGTATTGTTATCAGGACTAGTTAATCTAATACCCCATGTACTTGCCGCATGTGACAATGGAGAAGACCAATCGGCTGCTGTAACACCTGCAGCTGCAGGGAATGTTCCGTAATTATAATATCCCACAGCATCGATTATGTTTCCAGAAGCATCTCTTAATATTTTCCCAGAAGTAGTACTAGAACCATTAGATCCAGTGTAGCTCCCATTCCCTAAATAAATAAAATTAGTAGGGTCATTAGTTTGAGATCCAACTTGACTTGAAGCAATAATTGCTGTACCATTTGGACTAAGAACCGTTCCTGTAGGAAAGGTATATGAACTTTGTAGTCCAATTGTTGTCCATTGTTCAAATGTAACACCGGCTAGGTCCGAATTAGGAACCCCTGTAATTTCAATGTAATCATCAGTGACTAGCCAAGATGGCCTTCCACCAGCTGGTCTTCCATTTGTTGCTCCGGCAAATTGGCAAATTTCTGTAATAAAGAATGCACCACCTGGATAGAAAGGTGATTGTGTAGATATTTTTACAGAATCTGTAAAGTTATTAATTGTGTCAAATGTAGGGTCAACTTTAATAAGTGGTTTTACTTCACTTGCATCAGTAACGATCAATGTATCATTAATATCCAGAATATTATATAAAGCAAAGTCGATGTATGCATTCAATGAATATTTACCTGGAACTGACATATTAACATTTGTATAGATATAGTCTTTAGTTTGGTTAACTAGAATAGAATCGGATGTTAACACAATAGAATCTATCGTATTCACTGGTCCTGTAATTTCCAAATAAATAGTTACTGGATTTACAGAAAAATCAACCGTTGATCCAAATAAGTTTCTCATACTTAAAAATGCAGTATCAGCTGTACCGTAACATTTATCTACTTGCGCTAGACCTCCATTAAGTAAGGATAAATCACCACCCGTAGGTATAAATTCAACAACTCCCATATCTGGTGCAGTAGTACTTCTTAATGCGCCATCTATGTCATTGGTAACAGAAGTTAATGGTGTTCCCAAGTTGTCAACTACATTAGAGTAAGGTGTATATCCGGGAGCCACAATGATAGGATTTGCCGAAATCGAATTACTATCTCCTAATGTTGCAGTTCGCCAATTTGCTAAAGTAGTTTGATTTCCACCCCAGTAACCTACATGGCTATTTACAGTAGAAGCGTTTCCTTTATAAATATTATTGTAGTCAGATGTCATACTAGTAGATGTGGTAGTAGCATATATTCCATGTTTAGTACCTGTTCCATTTCCATAAATACTAATCATATTATTTTTGATATCGTGATTATTTGGGGCTCCTGACATGTAAATACCTCTTTTAGTGGAACCAGAACCTGACGTGTTATGGTCGATAGTATTGTGATAAACATTGACATAGTCTCTTGTTCCTAATAAATACATTGCATACAAAGTCCCCGTTGTTTGAATATCATAGAATGCGTTATTAACAATAACAGATTCGTTTCCAGGGGTATTGGTTGATGCACCAAAATACATAGCATAAGTGGTATAACTACCCGTTCCTGTATTATGTATTTTATTGTTGGAAATTGCAGCATTTGTTGCATAGTAAGCGTGTATCCCATAAAAAGTACTTATTGTAGCCCTTGTAGGTCGGCTTATATCATTATTATCGATTAATAACTCGTCTTGATAATAATTATAAAGACCATAGATATAAATATCTTCAAGTATATTGTTAGTAATTTTATTCCCTGTACAATATGATGATGAAGATATACCATTCATTCTAATTCCATAATATCCACCTCTTATTGTGTTACTATCAATCAATATATTGTTTGCATTATTTCCATAACTAGTTGCTGATGATGTCGAGTTTGTAGCTGTAATAGCAGCGGATAAACTAGTCGTGTATCCTGTACCTATATCTATAGTATTGTTTTTTATTGTGATGCTATCACAAGCATTTCTCATCATGATTCCAAACATTGCTGTATTTGGTGTTTCGTTAACAAAGTTGAAGTTAGAAACTGTAAAATGAGTAATCCCATCAAACGTTAAAAAGGATGAATTACCACCTCTGTTAACTGTCACACCATTTCCATTCATGGTGACAGAATTAGCAGAAGAAAGACCATTGATTCCAGAAACATCAATTCCCATTACGTAAGGGCCCGAACCAGCTGCAACGTTCAATACAGTTGGTCCACCAATTCCACAATCAAATAAATCTTGGAACCAATCAGCCATTGTAATATAGTTTGTCAACGATGCTGGAGATGAAGGATCTAAAGTATAGGTACCACTCAAAGTTGAGAAACAACCTGTTCTTATGTACAAAGGTCCAGCATAAATACTAGTATCTCCCACTGTACAGATTCCTCGTACATAAACATCGTAATCTGTTTTCGGTGTGAGGCCTGTTATTGTTGCCGTATCGTTGTTAGAAACCATTGAAGTTCCTGTGCCAGGAGTAAACCCTAATGGTCCGTATTCAAGTATCCAAGAAACGTCCGAAGTTCCTGGAGTCCAAGTGACGTCATATGTTGTACCAGTCTGGTTGAAAGAGGTAAGGGCAGAGCCTGAAGGACAAGTTGGCGGTATATATTCATCTGCACCAATATCTGGGGTAGTTAAATTTCTAATTTCACCATCAATATCTGTTGTGATTCCGGCTATAGGTGTACCAACATTATTTGCAAGTGCTCCCTGTACATGAAGGTTTGTTGGCGCTATAAATAATGGGTCTCCATATAAACTATTTGTTTCGGCAGAAGAAGCCGTTTGGTATGCAGCAAGGTTAGCTTGAGCGGAACCATGATAAAAAGGTGTGGTACTGTTTGAAAAGTAAAGATTATTATCGATAGTATTAATTGATGCACCTGCGTTATAAAAGTAGGCTGCATATTTAGAATTGTCTGAGTTTACAAAAATATTGTTCTGAATATTCAAAGGTCCATATGAAGATGAACCATATATTAACAATGCTGATGACTGATAGCTATAAGATGTACTCGTTGCTATTCCACTATTTCTCACATGTACTGTATTATTATAAACATTAGTGTGCTTACAATTGAACATTTGAATACCAAATTTCCCTGTGTAAATACTACTAGGGGTTCTATCGGTAGTTGAGATCATATTATTCGCAATCAAAGTGGGGTTTGAAGAACTTCCATCTGAGTAATACGACCTAATTCCCATTTCAGTTGAGTTCGCATCTGTGTTTATTTCATTATTCGTAATTTGATTCGAATAACCTCTAAAATATATACCATAACCACCAGAAGGAGCCATTGATAATTGATTAATCTTATTATTGTGAATAGTTGCATTTTTAAGATAATATGCATAGATTCCATAGTAATAGAAGTCAACAAAATCATTGTTAGTAATAACCCATCCGTCCTCATTCGCAGCTAAACTACTAGATCCTCCGTAAGCATAAATTCCATAATACCCGTTGTTTAAAGTATTATTGTCTATGGTTATAAACTCAGATTTGTTGGACGTTCCTGACTCGTTATAAATACATGAATATGCACTAGTGGTTCCGATACGTGTTGTTATGTTACAACCTTGGATAGTGATATTGTTATTACTGCCATCGAAATAAATCACCCTTCCATAACCAGTATTCTCGATATTTAAATTCTTAAATATTGTATGACTCGCTCCAAGAAATCTAATCGTACCTTGGCTAAACGTTGATGAACTATTGTCGAGAGTAGCGCCTGCTGTTCCTCCATCAAATGTAATTGTATTCGTTGCAGAGACTCCAGTAATAGAACCAATCAAAACTTCACCTGTATATGAACCGGAAGCTACATTGAAAGTAACTGCTCCTGAAACACCTGAAGTATTTAAGTCTGTAACTGCATCCCCGAAGGAATTGTAGTTGGTTCCTGATGTAGGTGAACTTCCATCAATGGTGTAAGTTCCCGACAATTGAGATATTCCACTTATGCTTAGTAGAACACTTAACAAGATTAATACGTAATTTTTCTTCATTTTTTAAAATTTATTTTATAAGGGCTAAATATAGGAATATTTATATAAAAAAATCACAAATAGAATAAAAAAAACATTTTGTATAAAAAACTACAACAATTTGTTTAGAATGCTTTTTTTTAGCCTTGAGTTGCTTTGTGAGGTTATCTATATTATTTAATACCTCTATGTACTTTGATTCTTTCATAAGAATCCTGAACCTTTTGGAATTTTTCTTTCGCTCCTTTTTGAAATTCTTCACCCAATTGAGAAACTTTATCTGGATGATATTTGATGACTAATTTTCTGTAGGCTTTTTTAATTTCGGCCTCTGTGGCGTTCTCCGAGATTTCTAAAACATCATAAGCAGATTTTATTGAAATGGTCTCACTTTGCCCGTTGTTTGTTTGTCTATGATATTGTCCATTTTCTGATTGGTAATTGTACATTGCCAATAACGATCTAAAAACTTGTTCAGACAATCCAAATGATCTAGAAATTCTTCGAAGAATTTGCATTTCACTTTGGCTAACTTCTCCATCGGCTACAGCGATACCTATAAGGTAATGCAAAAGCTGTACTCGGGATGAATTGTTGATATTTTGTTTGATGATGGTAGATACTTTCTCAACAGAAATGTCTCTATCTAAATAGTATTTTAATTGACGAACGTATTCTTGCGCTTTGGATTCACCAAATTGTCGAACGAAAAATTGCTTTACAAAGTTTAATTCAGATTTTTTTGTGATTCCATCGGCTTTCATTACTACCGAAGAGAGCATCATGAGGTATTTACCAACTTCAAAATTGGGGTTACTTCTATTCGATTTAGAATTGGTGGTTCCATTAAATGCGGAGCCAATGAAATATCCGATTATTGCTCCAATGTAATTTTTGGTGACAAAATAACCGACTACTGCTCCTATAAATCCTCCTAATTTCAATTCTTTGTGTGTTTATTAGGCGTAATAGGGCGAAATCATTAGGTATACAATTACACCAGTTACCGCAACGTACATCCATAAAGGAAAAGTGATTCTTGTCAATTTTTTGTGTCCTTCATAATCGCCAAGCCAACCTTTGAGGTAAGTAAAACAAACAAAGGGTGTAATAATGATAGAAAGTAGAATGTGAGATATTAGTATAAAATAATAGACAATTTTCATGCTTCCTAACGCATCATTTTCATCACTTTCCAAAATTCCATTTGCATTTAGGTCACCATACACTGTGGAGTCTGAGGTGGCATGATAAGCCACATACATCAGTAAGAAACTAACTGAGAGTAAAACAGCTGTGTTTATCAAATTTTGATGTAGTTTTTTATTTTTCTTTTTAATTGCAACATAGGCAAGAACTAGAACAATGGCAGTAATTCCATTAATAGTAGCGTAAAATGAGGGCAGAAAGCTCAGGTCAATTCCTTCAATTTTGACACCAAAAAGAATGGCCACAGCAATGGGAAGTACAATAGATATAATGATTGCCAGGCGTTTTAGTTTTGTTTCATTTTTCATTGAGTAGTATTTTAATGTCTTTGTTTAATTGTTCAATCTCTTTCTTACTAGTTCCATCATATACTCCTCTTAAATGCAAATTTTTATCAATAAGAGCAAAAAGACTGGAATGTAAAAATCCTCCTGGGGCCAACACATCTTCTTGTGTAGATACCAAATAACTTTTTAGTCCTTGTGTATATAATTCGTTTTTTTCGCCAGTTACAAATTGCCAGTTATTTAAATCAGCATTTTTACGTTCGGCATATCTTTTTAGTCTGTTTGGAGTGTCTGTTTCGGGATCTACGGTGTGTGAGAGAAATTGAATAGAAGATTCCGTTTCCCAAAGTTGTTGTAGCTCTCTCATGTTGGTGGACATAATAGGGCAAATGGTAGGACAAGTAGAAAAAAAGAAATCTACAATTGTTATTTTATTTTTTAAATATTCTTCTGTAATTAAAGCAGAATCTTGGGATAAAAAACTAAAGGGTTGTATTGTGTGCCGAATGGTATCTCCAGATTCAGAAATTTCATTCACACCTAAATAGGGCAGTCTTTCTGTCTTAGTTTCCGGATTTGTACAGGTATACAAAATAAGAGAAAGCAATAAGAGTAGGGAAGTGTATTTCATTTTAGTTCACATTGATAAACAAAAGTACATCAAATCGAATTGAGAAGAAAAATTATTTATTCCGATTGTCCTTTTCGAAATCTTCTTCTTTGTATTCAATGAATAATTTACGAATGTCTTTCCTCATGTTTTCAATTTGTTGAGTTTGTTCTCCCTGATACATTCCTCTTACTTTTCTGTTTCTGTCAATTAACAAAATCATTTGGTAATATGCTTTACCGCCAATCGTTGTGCTTGATTTAAAATCTGTGTTTTTGAGATTGGCATTCGGTAAATCAATGTCGTAAATTGGATTGTCTTCTCCAACTACAATTTTCCATCGAGAAAAATCATAATCTACTTGTTCATTCAAAAATTGAGATAAATTGGGTTTGTTTCCAGTCGTATCAATTAAGTGAGAGATGAAAAGCAAATCTTTAAACTCTGGTCGTTGATATAATTTATCGTAAACCAAAAACTTAAGTTGTTTTTGAATTATTGGGCAGTAATAAGGGCAAGAAGGAATTAGTGTACTAACTACAAGTGTTTTTCCTTCAGTCGATTGTTTATTTATAACATTGCTGTCAATATCATAAAACAAAAAATCTTTTATCTCGGTCTTTTTGGCTAATTCTTCTGTTTTTCCAAAATAAGGTAAGTCCTTTGTGTTAGGTTTTCCTTTGGATAATGGATAAAGGAATGCTAATGGCACACCGAACAGGATTATAAATAACCAAACTCTACGAGATATATTCATTAATTAATTATGTTTTTATTATGCACTGTGGGCACCTACAGAAAATCCTTCTTGTATGATTAGGAAAATCATGTAAATGATGAAAAATACGTAAGGAATGATAATGTATCTTCTCAACGATTTTTTTTCGTGACCTAAATGCATGAATTCATAAACAATGTAAAATGCTTTTACAACAGTCATAATAATAAAAGACCATTTAACAACAGGCCAATAATTAGCATCTCTACTACTCAAATAAATCCCCATTAAGATTTCAATAGTTGTCAATACAGAAAGTAAAAGTGTTACTTGCCATATTTTTTTTCTGATTGCCTTTCCCTCTTCTTCAGAGTGATTCGATAATGTCGCGTAACTATCGTTTACAATTAAGTCGTCTCTATTTTCCATATCTGAAAAGTCTCTTGATTAAAATAACATTAAAAATACTTACACTAGGTAAAAGAAGGTAAATACAAATACCCAAACCAAATCAACAAAGTGCCAATACAGTCCTACTTTTTCAACCATTTCGTAGTGTCCTCTTTCTTGATACACACCTTTTTTAACTTTAAGGAATACCAAGAAGTTTATTAGAACTCCGGTGAATACGTGAAAACCGTGAAATCCAGTTACAAAAAAGAAGAAGTTAGTGTATCGAACGTCATCTGGGTTCATTCCATTTGCACTATATGGGTTGTTCGTCAGTGTAGCGTTGTCTGCCCACGTAGATAAAACTCCATCAGGTCCAGCAATAAAAGTTGACCATTCCCAAGCCTGAGACCCAAGAAATACGAGTCCACCAATAACTGTCCATCCTAGCCATTTTTGAACTCCTTTTTGATCCATTCTGTGTCCTGCTTCAACAGCAAGTACCATAGTTACAGAACTTACGATAAGAATAAATGTCATTAAAGCGACATATATCAAAGGAAGATTTGCGTGAGTTCCAGGGAAGTGAAAGAATACTTCATCTGCAACTGGCCAAGATTCAGCAGATGCTTTTGCGAACCCTAGTGCAATTAAAAAACCACCAAATGTCAGTGCATCTGATATCAAAAAGAACCACATCATCATTTTACCATACGTAGCATTGAAAGGTGATCTTCCACCGCCCCAAGCCGTTGCGGTATCAACAGTTTCTACATGTCCAGCCATAACTTTTATAAAATTTTTTACAAGTTTAATGAATTAAAAACAAAAATAATAATAAATACACCCACAATCCTGCAAAAAAGTGCCAAAAATATCCTCCCAATTTAATTTTTAATTGGTTGTCTTCATTTAATTCTTTTTTAGTACTCAGAACGATCATTGTGATTAGGTAAATCAAAGTAACCAAAATGTGAATTAAATGAACTATTGTAATTGTGTAAAAATATGAACTACTGACGTTTCCTACTTCTTTTAATTTAGAGAGAAAACTTGCGGAAAGTGGCATTTTGGATTTTACCACAGCTTCTAGAATAATTTTACTTTTATTCTTTTTGTTTTCTTGAACTCTAACAAAATCCTTACCAACAAACATTTCAGGTGAAGTGCTTTTTAATTCATCATATTCTTCTTTGTCAATTTTTATTGCTTGTTCTCCCCAAAAATATAGTCCATCTTCTTCTTGGATTAGTTCAGTGCCTTGAAATTGAATGGTAAAATCTTCGCCATAGGTTCCTTGCATCATGTATTCGCCAGTTTCTGGATTCATAATTCTGTCTGCCCAAGAATATCCTTTTTCGTAAAGTTGAGTCCAAGCAGAATATTGAGCTCCCGCAAATAGCAACCCAAATACTAAAGTAAGAATAAGATATAGAGTTGTTTTTTTGTTATTTTTCTTTTTGGATGCACTTACTGCCAAAATCATAGTAATACTACTCACCAAAATAAATGCGGTGCTTATCCATAGTGATTTAGGCATAGAGAAATTCACCCAAAAGTTATCACCTTTTGATACGATGTATGCGCTTGTTAATCCCGCGAACAACATCACAATTGAGAATATCCCAAACCAAACGATGTTGGTTTTGGCTTTTCTTCGCGCTTTTTCGTAGTACAGTTCAATGTTTTCTTGATTTTCCATAACGATTAAGTTTTTGATTGATTAAAAAAGGTACACCTGTACCAATAGGTCTAAGTAATAAAATAAAAATATCAAAGGCAAGTATGAGAATGAGGCAAACATAAGTTTGAGTGCATCTTCGTCTTCCAGGGATTTGTATAATTTTATTGCAGGGCGAATAAAGTAAAGCCCTAATAATATACTCAAGATCATTGATGTGATTCCTGAAATATGAAATACCCATGGAAGCATTCCTGCTGGAATTACAAATAAAGTATAAAATAAAATAACAAATGCGGTTCTTTTGTCTTTGTCATCGCCAAAGGGCAACATTTTGTAGCCACCTTTAGCATAATCGACACTTCCTTTCCATGCTATTGCCCAAAAATGAGGAAACTGCCAAACGAATTGGACTAAGAATATCATACCTGGTTCAAACCCAAATTCGCCAGTTGCTGCAATGTAACCAATCATGGGCGGTATGCTTCCAGGAAAAGCACCCACAAATACAGATATAGGCGTAATTTTTTTTAGTGGTGTATAAACCACAACATAGGAAAGGAGAGCAATAAGTCCAAGAATAAATGAGATTTCATTGATTTCAAAAAGAAGATAAAGACCAATTCCGCCTGTGACAACAGAAACTATAATTGCTTCGAAAATACCCATTCTTCCTGCTGGAATTGGTCTGTTTTCCGTTCTTGTCATTTTTTTATCCGAATTTCTTTCAATGATTTGGTTGAAAGCATTGGAAGAACCAGTAACCAAAAAACCTCCTAAAAGGATGTATAGAAATACCTGCCAAGAAAAATTATAATCCATTTTGTGCGAAAGTGGAAATACTTCGGCAGTGAGCAAGGCAATTCCATAGCCTAATCCTGCAGAGTACACAACAAGACTAGCAAGTCTCATTTTGGTTAGAGAAGCGTAATCGGCTAGTTTAGATTTTATCGAAAAACTACTCGAAGTATTCAATGTATTTTCTATTTCCATGGAGAACAAAATTAGGGATTATTCATTCAATTTTCTACTTATTTGAATTTTAATAAAAAAAAAAGAACAGGAAGTCCTGTTCTTTTTTCAATGTAATATTAGTTGTAAGGTTTTAGTTGTTTCCCTTGGATTCTTTTTGTGTAGAATAGTTAATTCTTAGCGCTTCAACTTCTCTCAATTCATTTTCGATTTTATCGATAATATCCATATCAACGTCATCTTTGTCTGCCTTGATAGAAACTGTAGCCTTATCATTAGCCAGAGGAGTTCTTGGTCTTCTTTTTAGTTCGATGAATTCTCTTATCTCAAGAAAATCTGGAACTACTTTGTCGTCCAATTGAAGTCTTGCTGTGGTTCCAAAAGCTGTGTTCTTTGGAATACCAGCATTGATATAATCAATAGCTTCATTTTTATCCAACTGAATGATTTCTTTCCCCGATGGTTTTGTTACTTCTACTTTCAAATCACTCTGCTTCATAGAAGATACAACCACAAAAAAAGCTAATACTGTGAATACAATATCAGGCAAAGAGGCTGTTGAAACCCCTGGCATTTCTTTCGATTTGTTTTGTCTAAATTTTGACATACTGTTTTCTGTTATTTCAATTTTTATTGAACGTTCTTAGCCGGAAGTTTGATTATTTTCTGAGGGTACACTTGCCTAATTGCTTTGATTTTAGCTTTGTCTTCTTCAGTTTTTACTTCTGCTCTAATGCTTTCAAGAGAACCATAACTAATTCCAAATTTACGCAGAGCCAATTCATCACGCAATTCATTCAATCCAGTCATAATTTTATCTCTTACATTTAGGTAAGTTCCGTAAGTAGTAGACTTATCATATTGAATAGCAATGGTTGCTGCTTTGTTTACAGTTCTGTATGAACCAACCAGCTTTACAGCTTCTCTTTTTTCTAGCCACTTATCCATGTCTTTTTGGATAACTCCTTTGTCTTTTAATGGAGCTGCCTCAAGATTTGCTTTAAGAATTGCTAGTTTTTGATTACAATCCGATTCAGTAATTTCGTCCATTCTTGGAAGAGATTCAGAGTCTGTTGGGTTTGTCATGAATTCTTTCACGAAATCTCCAATATCATCTAACCCTTTTCCCCACTGTCCTTCAATCATCAATTGATCATCCTTGTTCACTAGTACTTCAAGAATATTCCTTTCGTTTACTTCAGGCTTGTCGATGTTGTTCTCTGTTTTCTGAGGTAATACTGCAGGCAAACCAGATTCTTTTTCAAGAGTCGTTGCGATAATAATAAAGGCAAGTAGAATAAATGCGATATCTGCTATCGAACTTGCATCTACTTCTTGTAATTTACGTCTTGCCATGTTGTTTATTTTTTTATAAAATTATGAATTACTTGGTGTATCCTCTTACTATTCCGATGATTAAATCAACGATAAGCAATAATGCTCCTGGAATAAGTACAAAGAACAATCCATTAACCCAAAAATTACTGGAAGAAACCATTGCTTGTGCATTTTCTAATCCTTCTTTTTTAACTACGTTTTCAAATCCAGCAGTATCTGTTCCTGAATTGATAAATGCCCAAATAAAAGCAAGAGAAGCTATCCCTACGAATATAAGAGAAGGCATACCTTTTTTGAAGTTATTCATTAATGTAGAAATTAATCCCCACACAAGAAAGACAACCATGAGTCCTCCTGCAAGAAATAATACTATAGTCATGTAATTTACTCCACCAAGGATGTTTCCATCTATTTTAGAGATTTGAGCTTCGTAAGCAGCCTCTCCTAATTCTAGGTAGTTGTCTGCAGTAGCTTCTTTGTTTTGGTACATTTCTAATCCCATTTGTTCTGGGTCAAAAGATTCTGGTGCACCATTTGCCATCATTCCCCAAAAGAAGTAGAATGAAACAATAAAAAGCACTACAGTGATCCCAAATAAGGCTCTTGAAAGTGTTTTGTTTTCCATGTTAAAACTATTTTTTGATTACTAAAAACTGTGTGAACAGAGTTTAATAGTTCTTATTTGTTGTTTTTAATTACCATATCTACCAATGAGATAGATGCATCTTCCATATCGTTTACAATTCCATCAATTTTTGATACGATATAATTATAAAAGATTTGAAGAACGATTGCTGCAACAAGTCCAGCCAAAGTTGTGTTCAAGGCAACTTTCATCGCTCCTGCAATTTGTACTGGCTCAGTTTGTCCTGTTACTTCAATGATATCAAATACTTGAATAATTCCAATTACTGTACCTAAGAATCCAAGCATTGGCGCAGTTGCAATAAATAATGAAATCCAAGATAAATTCTTTTCTAATAGTCCAGCTTGTACACTTCCATAGTTGATTACTGATTTTTCAACAGCTTCAACTCCTTCGTCAGCTCTGTCAAGTCCTTGGTAAAAGATACTTGCAACTGGTCCTCTTGTGTTTCTACAAACTTCTTTTGCTGCTTCAACACCTCCGCTTTGCATTGCTTCATCAATTTCAGCTAACAATTTGTGGTTGTTTGTAGTAGACATATTTAAGTAAATAATTCTTTCTATACTCAATGCTAAACCTAAAAGGAATACCAAAAATACGAGAGACATAAATGCAGGTCCTCCATCAATGAAGTATTGCTTTACTTGTTGGATAATTCCAACTGTCTTTTTTGCTGGTTCTGCTTCTGCAGTTTTCGTTGGAGTTTCCTCAACAACAGCTGGTGCAGCAGCCATATTTGTGTCTTCCATTTCGGCTTCTATTGCCATTGAAGATGAATCTACTTCTTCTGCAAAACTCGCTGAGTTTATTCCAAATGCAAAAAGACCGATTAATGCGAATAATGATATTACTTTTTTCATGGTTATTTTTTTTGTCTTGTTTTGTTTTTTATTGGTTATATAAAGTATTGTATTTAGAACTAAATATGCAGAGAGGAAGGGATTCGAACCCTCGATATAGTCACCCATATACACGCTTTCCAAGCGTGCGCCTTCAGCCACTCGGCCACCTCTCTAAATCCTGTCCAACTGAACAGGTGAACTATGTCAATTGTCTCTCAACTCTCAAAAGACACGGCAAAATACGAAAAATATTTTAGTGTCAAAAGAAAATTAAACAAACGGGGTCAAATTTAATATTAACGGTTAATAAATCACAATTTTTTAAACCTATTTTTTATGAATAATTCATGTTCTCTTCCAATAGAGAAATTTTAAATGTTGTATTATTGTAGTTGTGTTTCGTTAACTTGAATGTTTCAAAGCATGAAATGCTCCAAATCCATTGTGTTTTGGCATAAAATATAGTTTTTAAGTATGAAAAATAATTATTGTATCCTCATGGCTGGAGGAATAGGAAGTAGATTTTGGCCAATGAGCACAGAAGAATACCCCAAACAGTTTCATGATGTATTGGGTTTAGGTAGAACTTTATTGCAATTATCTTTTGATAGGATGTTGATGGTTTGCCCCAAAGAGAATATTTTTATTGTGACCAATTCAGATTATTTAGATTTGGTAAAAGAACAGTTGCCTGAGATTGGTGAACAACAAATATTACAAGAGCCAAGTAGGAAAAATACAGCGCCTTGTGTGGCTTATGCTAGTTATAAAATAAAAACATTGAATCCAAATGCTACTTTGATTGTAGCTCCATCAGATCACATTGTGATGAGCGAAAATTCATTCAAAAACACGATGGATATTGCTATCAAACAATCAGAAGCAGAAAATTGTCTGGTTACTTTGGGAATAAAACCAAGCAGACCTGATACTGGATATGGATACATTCAGTTTTTGGATAATGTAGACGGAAGTCTAGAGGATGTTAGAGAGGTGAAAATGTTTACAGAAAAACCAAACTTTGAGTTGGCTCAACAGTTTATAGAAAGTGGTGACTTTTATTGGAACTCTGGAATATTTATTTGGTCAGCTGATTCTATTATTGATGCGTTTAGCAAATATTTGCCATCAATGCACGATTCGTTTAGCGAAGGAATGAAAGTTTACAACACAGAACTAGAGCAAGAGTTTATCAATCACACTTATGCCGAATGCAAAAATATTTCCATTGATTACGGAATCATGGAAAAGGCTAAAAATGTATTTGTGGTACTTTCAGATTTTGGATGGAGCGACCTAGGAACATGGGGAGCTTTGTATACTCATATCGACAAAGATGCTGGTCAAAACGCTATAATTGGAGATAAAGTAAATATGTATGACAGCAAGGATTGTGTCATTCGATTGCCAAAAGATAAATTGGCGGTGATTCAAGGTCTAGAAGATTTTATCGTAGTAGAAGAAAAAGGAGTTCTTTTAATCTGTAAAAAATCAGAAGAGCAGAGAATTAAACAGTTTGTGACCGATATCAAACAAAAAGGAAATTAATTTCCGAAAAAGATTGACTTTAAAAAAGGAAGCCTGTTCCGAGCTATCGAGACAGGCTTTTTTGTTAGTCAATTGTTGCAATGCATTTTAGTTCAATCCCAATAGGAGTAGGGAGGCAATTTATTTCGCAGGTAGTTCTGCAGGGTAAATTGTCCTTGAAATACTCAGCGTAAATTTCATTGTAAATTTTAAAGTCATCTTTCATGTTGGTAAGAAAAACGGTTACATCTACCAGTTTGTCCCAGGATGAACCACTAGCTTCCAATACCAGTTTCACGTTGTTGAATACCGAGTGACATTGCTTTGCGATATCGTAAGATTTAATTGTTCCATCCTCGTTCAACTCTACTCCAGGAATTACTTTTGTTCCTCTCTCTCTGGGTCCAACTCCCGATAGGAATAATAAATTTCCAACTTTACGAGCATGAGGATACATTCCTACAGGTTCAGGTGCTTTTTCTGAGTTTATTTTTTCCATTATATTTCTGTTATTTTTATTTCTATTCGTCTGTTTTTGTCTCTACCCCATCTTTGTCGATTGGGTGCAATTGGGTTTTTGTCACCATATCCGTTGTAACTTAATCTACTTTTTACTATGCCATTTTCCACAAAATAAGAGTACACTGATTTGGCTCTTTCTAAGGAAAGACTGTCGTTTTTTTCTGGTATTCCAGAGTTATCAGTGAAACCGCCAATTTCTGCTTTGATGGTGGGGTTTGCATTAAAATAGCGTAACATTTGCAATAAATCCTCATTCAAAGAATCTGTAATTACTGTTGAATTGGGTTCAAAAGTTAGTCGATCGAGAACGAACCTTTCATTTTGCTTTAATTTATTGTGGTAATGGTGGTTCAGCTCTTTAGGGGTTGTGAAGTCTTCTTCGTAGGCAGATTCATCCACTAAGTTTTCTGAGCCAAAATCTTTTTTCTGAATTATTTTCACCTCAATTCTTCGGTTGTTTTCTCTTCCCGATTTGTATTTATTACTAAAGGCCGGAAAGGAAGAACCAAATCCTTTGTAAGTGATTTGATCAGCAGAAATTCCTTTTTTAATCAAGAAATCATAAACAAATTTTGCTCGTTGTTTGGAAAGCTCTTTGTTTTTTGCTTCCGAGCCAGAACGATCGGTATGTCCTCCAATCTCTAGTTTTAGTTCGGCTGATTTTTCAAGAGCTTCTAGTAGTTTTTGTAGGTCGGCATTATTTTCTGGATTAGTAATACTAGTTTGGCCTGGTCCAAATTTCACTTCGTACAAAATTAATCTATAATTCAATGGAATAGCCTCTGGTACTACAACCAAATGTTCTATTTCTAAGTGAATATCTGCACTATCAATAATTTTGGGCATGGGAGGACAAATTTTTTCGCCCATACCATCTACTAATTTGAACTCTTTGAATGGAACAAAATCATTGATTTGTTTTCGTATCGTTCTGTATCTCGGACTTTGGTTGGCGCCATCTGTCGCAATATCCCAATAACTCGTTGCTTCTAGATTGGAGTATCCACAAAATTGTTTGAGTAAAATTGCAGAAATATATCCAGATGCATGCCATCCGTTCCAACAATGCAAATAAACTGGTCCAACAGAATCTTGTGTAGCACTTTTGTGTACCATCTTTACCATTTCACGAATGTGATTTGGATCAAAATAATCGAGCTGAACATATTCTAAATTATTGTTTTTACCATTAATACAGTTACAACCCGTATTGTCGATAATAGAATCTGCATTTCTTTGATACAAATACACGGACTTAGAAAATCCCTCTTTACACAAGTTAAGTACGCCATCTGGCGGCAATGGATTTTGGTTTTTTCTCTTGTCTGTTTTGTGGTAATAATTATTTCCTCCACCTCTGTATGCAATCCCATGAAGGATAGGTCTCATATTTCTAGTGCCATATAAATCTTCGAAATTATTACCGAAATTATCCGTGATTTTATGAAGTAAATCCGTCTCATTGTACCTCACTTTATAGAATTTAGGAGAAAGGCTATCTGTAATTTTATTTACCTTGCTTGTGTCTTGCACCGAAATCGATGTTGTTGGGACCTGTCCCCAAAGAGTGTAAGAAATGAGTAAGTAAAAAAATAAGATTAAGCGTGTCATATGAGGTTTCTTTATTAACCATTCAAAGATAAAAGTTATTGTGACTATATGTTTCTATTTCACTAGTCGTTTTTTAACATCTTTATAGATATCTCCCATGAATAGATTTATTCCAACGGTGTATGTCGGGGAATTAAAGTTTTCTTCTACAAATTTATTCCCAATAATAAGAAGTCTAAATCCAACTCCTGCGCTTATTCCTATATATTTTAATACTCGATATGTAGCTTTCATTGAAGGTTCATAAGTCAAAATAAAATGAGTGTTAGACTTTTGCTTGTCCAAAGTTTGATAAAAAGTTTGTCCAAAACCTAAATAGACTGGAACTGTGAGTTGTAAGTTTTTATTCTCGAGGAAAGAAAAAGAAACAAAAGGTGCAACATATCTCATTTTGAGTGCTGCGGTATCTTTTTTTTGAGTAATGTGATTGAATTCGGTAGTTAGCCAATTGTAACTTATGGCTAAGGTAAAATTTTTATTAAAAGTTACACCTCCCATAACACCTCTTACTTGCGCACGATAGTTCGAAATAAAGGAGTTTCTTGTATTGTAATCTGCGTATAAAGAAGGTTTGTGAGTAAGGCTCTCTCGAATGGAATCAAACATTTGGCTATTTCCTATAAATGGAAGCAGGAAAAGTGTTATGTAGATTGCTTTTTTGATGAGGTAAAGTTATTTAATTGGTAGGTCTTTCTGAGATAATTTTATAATCTATATTCATAGTTTATTGTTCATATAGTAAATAATTTTAAATGTCATTCCTGCGTAGGCAGGAATCTTCGTTAATAGTAATTGTGCTCGTGATATAGATTCCTGCCTTCGCAGGAATAATAAATCAATAGTCTAGAGCGAAAGCTCTAAATTCGGATCCCAAAAAACTTCTTTGAAATTTACAATTTTGTCTTCCACTACTTCAACTCCTTCTTTTTTCAATGCCTCTTCCATTGCTGTTGGAGTGGGGAAGTGCATTTTTCCTGACAACATTCCGTTTCGGTTTACTACTCGGTGTGCAGGAACATGTTTTTTTTGCGAATGAGAAGCATTCATTGCCCATCCCACCATTCGTGAAGATCGTGGTGTGCTCAATACTTTTGCAATTGCTCCATAATTAGTCACCCTTCCTTCAGGAATATACCGAACTATTTCGAAAACCGATTGGAAGAAATCTTTATGTTTTTCTGGGATTGAGGTCATTGGCTTAGTGAATAGTTATGGAATGAAATTACTGAAAAGTATTGGAAGGAGCGCCATACATTCGTTTCCTTCTTTTGTTTTATAGTTCCAAAAAGCTTAAGCGAAATATTCTTTGTGAGATTCCAAATCAAGTTTGGAATGACAGTTGAAAAAGAACAGTTTATTTATCTCAACATTCCCAAAGCTCTTTCCAAAGCTTTTACCAAAACATCCACTTCCTTCATTGTATTATAGAAACTAAAAGATGCTCTTGTAGTTCCTGGGATTTGGAAAAAATCCATTAAAGGTTGAGTACAGTGGTGACCGGTTCTTACAGCAACTCCCATTTTATCAACGATAGTCCCTAAATCAAAAGGGTGAACTCCTTCTACTATGAATGAAATTACGCAGGTCTTGTGCTTCGCTTCGCCAATTATTTTGAGACCATCTATTTTGGATAATTCTTGAGTGGCGTAATTTAATAATTCTTTTTCTTGTTTTTCAATGAACTCAAAACCAACTGAATGAACGTAATCTATGGCAGCTCCTAATCCAATTCCACCCGCAATGTTGGGTGTTCCAGCTTCAAATTTGTGGGGTAATTCGTTGTAAGTTGTTTTATCAAACGTCACTGTTTTTATCATGTCTCCTCCGCCTTGGTAGGGTGGAAGTGAGTTGAGTATTTCTTCTTTTCCGAATAAAATTCCTGTTCCGGTTGGTCCAAATAATTTGTGCCCAGAAAACACAAAGAAATCGCAATTCATTTCTTGAACATTCAATTTTCCATGAGTTACGGCTTGTGCTCCGTCTACCAAAACTAGTGCTCCATTTTCATGAGCTATTTTAATGAGTTCGTCCGTTGGATTTATAGTTCCCAAAGAATTGGAAGTGTGGGTAAACGCTACTAATTTGGTGTTGGAAGAAATTAGCTTTAGGTATTCGTCCATTAGCAATTCTCCTTGTTGGTTGATTGGAATTACTTTTAGTTTAGCTCCAGTCTCTTCACACAACATTTGCCAAGGCACAATGTTAGAATGGTGTTCCATTGTCGTGATGATAATTTCATCACCAGGTTTCATGGAAGTTCGCATGCTACTCGCAATCATATTGATACTACCAGTTGTTCCAGAAGTAAAAATAATTTCGTGAGAATGTTTCGCATTCAAAAATTGTTGGACTTTGACTCTTGCTTGCTCGTATGCCTCAGTTGCTTCTTGGCTCAAAGTGTGAACTCCACGATGAATGTTACTATTTTCAAACTCGTAATATTTGCTGATTGCATCAATTACTACTTGAGGCTTTTGGGTTGTTGCCCCGTTGTCCAAATACACGAGTGGTTTTCCATTAACTTCACGAGATAGTATAGGAAAGTCGTTGCGTATTTGGTCAATTGTTTTCATAATGATAATCAAATCACCCTTTGATTCTCTCCTTATCGGTCGAACTCAGGGTTGAGTTTTGTGGTATTCTTAAAAGTCTAATATCCGAGAGCGGAGCGGTCTAAAATCTAATATCTTTTTTACTCCATCCCATACATTTCCAAAACCTTATCTTTTAGTTCTGGAAGTTTTATTTTTTCTACAACTTCGCCTAAAAATGCACCAATTAATAATGCAGTTGCAGATTCTTTGCTCAATCCTCTAGACTGCAGGTAAAAAACTGCCTCTTCGTCCAATTGTCCTGAAGTAGAACCGTGACTACACTTCACATCATCAGCATATATTTCAAGTTCTGGCTTTGAGTTCATTGTGGCGTCATCCGACAATAATATGTTGTTGTTGCTTTGGAATGCATTTATCTTTTGAGCATCTTTTCTCACAAATACCTTTCCATTAAAAACACCTGTGGCTTTATCATCCACTGTTCCTTTATAATGCTCGTTACTTTCGCAATTGGGCATTATGTGATCCATAATTGTGTGGTTGTCTATATGTTGTTTGCCTTTTGGTTGGTAGGCACCATAAAGGTTACTTTCACAATTTTCACCTTTCACAAATATGTTGGTGTTATTTCTTATCCAATCTCCTTTTAGTGTATAGTTGTAGGCAGAAAAATTAGAGTTTTTTTCTTGTGTAGCAACATTGGTGCTTATCACATTCATTCCTTCTTCGTAATTTTGAATTACGTAATAATTCATGTGACTATTTTCTCCAATAAAAAATTCGTTTACCGAGTTGTAAAAGAAATTTTCTGTATTTTGGTTTATCGAACTTTTGATGATAGAAAGCTCTGCGTTTTTCTCAGTAATGAAAAGGTTTCTTGGTTGAGAAATCACATTGTTTCCTTCGCTGTAATGAATTACATGTACTGGTTTGTCACAAACACCTTTCGCTACAATCATTATTCCTTCAGAGAAATAGGCAGTATTAAGAGCCGAAAAGAAATTAGTTATGGTATCCAGGTTTTGAGAGAAGTAAGAAGTTAATTCTTCAGTTGTACATTCCTCAAATGACTTGATTTCTATAATGTCGTTTTTTGGCAACGATGACAATTCAGCATTAAAAAAGCCATTTACCATTACTATTTCATAAGTATCTAATCCTTCGATTTTTACTTTCGACAAATCACCCTTAATAGAATCAAGTTGACTGAAATGGTAGTGGTTTTTAGTGATTTTGGTAGTTCGGCTGTATTTCCAATATTCATCTCTGGTTGTAGGAAATTTAAGACTTTTTATAGCCTTTAATCCCGACTGTCTAATAGATTTTAATTCATTCCAAACTGCTAAATTATTCTCAGCAATGTGAGAAACAAATTCCTCTACTTTATTTGTTGTAAGTGTTGAACTCATTGTTGTTTTTTGAGAATGTGATTAAGCGTTTACTTCTTCTTTTATCCAGTCGTATCCTTTTTCTTCAAGCTCAAGAGCCAATTCTTTAGTACCAGATTTCACAATTTTTCCTTTGTATAATACATGTACAAAATCCGGAACGATATAATCAAGTAATCTTTGGTAATGAGTAATTACAATAGTTGCATTTTCCTGATTCTTCAACGTATTTACGCCATGCGAAACAATTTTAAGGGCATCAATATCTAGTCCAGAATCGGTTTCATCCAAGATAGCTAACTTTGGTTCAAGCATTGCCATCTGAAAGATTTCATTTCGTTTCTTTTCTCCTCCACTAAATCCTTCGTTTACATATCTTTTCAAAAGAGAGTTATCAAGTTCTACCAAAGCAGATTTTTCTTTAACCATTGCTAAAAAATCTTTAGCTGCAATTGGCTCTTCTCCTCTAGATTCTCTTGTTTCATTGATTGCAGTACGCAAAAAGTTCATGTTACTCACTCCTGGAATTTCAATTGGATATTGAAAGGCCAAAAAGATTCCCATTCTTGCTCTTTCTTCGGTCGAATATTCTAATAAATCTTCTCCCATAAAATCTACAGAACCTTCTGTGATTTCATAATCTTCGTTTCCTGCTAATACAGAAGAAAGTGTACTTTTTCCAGAACCATTTGGTCCCATTATCGCGTGAACTTCTCCAGCTTTTACTTCTAGATTTATTCCTTTTAGAATTTCTTTTCCGTCAATAGAAGCGTGTAAGTTTTTAATTGAAATCATTCTGTTTTGTTTCGTTATTTTTAAACATTCTAAATAATAGGCAAATGTAAAAAAAACTTTCCCAAAATTCCATATTTTGAGGGTTGTAAATAAAAAAAATGACTTGCTCAGCACAAATAAACTGAAACAGAAGTTTTAGTGGAAGTTAATTCGTAATTTTGGATCAATAAATTCGGAGAATAATTATATGAAAAACATCAGAAATTTCTGCATCATTGCGCACATTGACCATGGTAAAAGTACCTTGGCAGATAGGTTATTGCAAATAACGGGAACAATTAGTGATCGTGAAATGCAAAACCAAGCATTGGATGACATGGATTTGGAAAGGGAAAGAGGAATTACCATCAAATCGCATGCAATTCAAATGAATTACAAGCAAGATGGCGAAGAGTATGTATTAAATTTAATAGACACACCGGGTCACGTTGATTTTTCTTACGAAGTTTCACGTTCTATAGCTGCTTGTGAAGGAGCTTTGCTAATTGTAGATGCTTCTCAAGGGATTGAGGCACAAACAATTTCCAACCTTTATTTGGCTTTGGAGCATGATTTAGAAATTATTCCTATCCTCAATAAAATGGATTTGCCAGGAGCAATGCCCGAGGAAGTTTCGGATCAAATTATAGAATTGATAGGTTGTTCCCAAGAAGATATAATACCAGCCAGTGGAAAAACAGGTTTGGGAGTAGAAGATATATTGAGAGCCGTTGTAAGTAGAGTTCCTGCGCCAGTAGGACAAGTTGAAGCTCCATTTCAAGCGATGGTTTTTGATTCAGTTTTTAATTCATACAGAGGAATTATTGCTTATTACAGAGTACTGAATGGAAAATTGAATAAAGGAGACAAAGTAAAATTTATCAATACGAAAAAAGAGTATTTTGCTGATGAGATAGGTAATTTAGGTCTTAACCTGATGCCAAAAAAACAAGTTTGTGCTGGAGACGTGGGTTACATAATTTCTGGGATTAAAGAAGCCAAGGAAGTGAAGGTAGGAGATACAATTACTACTGTGGATAATCCCACGACTGATATTGTAAAAGGTTTTGAGGATGTGAAACCAATGGTTTTTGCGGGAATTTACCCAGTAGATACAGATGAATACGAGGAATTAAGAGACGCAATGGAAAGACTCCAGTTGAATGATGCATCTTTGGTGTTTGCACCAGAAAGTTCAGCTGCACTTGGCTTTGGATTTAGATGTGGTTTCCTAGGGATGTTGCACATGGAAATTATCCAAGAAAGATTGGAGCGAGAGTTTGACATGACGGTTATTACAACGGTTCCTAACGTATCGTACAAAGCTTACTTGAAAAAAGAGAATCAATTGTTAGAACTGAATAATCCATCTGATTTGCCAGATCCCTCGATGATTGATTATATAGAAGAGCCATTTATAAAAGCTCAAATCATTACCAAATCCGATTTTGTAGGTTCAATCATGAACTTATGTATCGAAAAAAGAGGGATGTTGACTAATCAGGTGTATTTAACATCCGATAGAGTAGAGCTTTCTTTTGAAGTTCCTATGGCCGAAATTGTTTTCGATTTTTATGATAAATTGAAATCGATTTCTAAAGGATATGCTTCTTTTGATTACTTTCCAATTGGATATAAACAATCGAAGCTTATTAAACTTGATATTTTGTTGAACGGAGATCCAGTTGATGCTTTGTCAGCATTGGTTCACCAAGACAATGCTTATGATTTGGGTAAAAGAATCTGTGCTAAACTGAGAGAACTTATCCCGAGGCAACAATTTGATATTGCAATACAAGCTGCTATTGGGGCAAAAATTATTTCAAGAGAAACGGTAAAGGCAGTTCGAAAAGATGTAACAGCTAAATGTTATGGAGGTGATATTTCTAGAAAGAGAAAGCTACTTGAAAAACAAAAGAAAGGAAAGAAAAGAATGAGACAAGTAGGAAATGTTGAGGTTCCACAATCTGCGTTTATGGCGGTGCTTAAATTAGATTAAGCAGGGTGTTTGTTTTTGCGTTTATAATAATTGTATTTGGTGTTTTTTTTTATTTAAGCAACAATCTTACGAAAGATAGGGATGCCTATCGTTGGCAAGTGTCGGATATTAAGAGTCTCAATGAGGAAGTATTACAGAAGTTTCCAGAGGTTTGTCTTCTAATACATTCTGTTGGAAGGTCTACTTTTAGTAGGTCAAATCGAAGAACTACTGAAAGAATGAGGTTATACTCTATATATCTTGTTTCTCCTACTCACAGAAAAAAACTAAAAGTATTTAGTTCTGAATATTTATCAGAGGCAAAAAAAGAATTGATTCGTATTTCAGAGGAATATAATAAACCAATTGTACGTTATTCGCCCCGAATTTCTGAAAAAACTAGAATGAGAAAAAGATAGATACTTTAAGATAAGAGATTTACCAAATCAACTAGCCTACTAGAATATCCTATTTCATTATCGTACCAGCCACAAATTTTTATTGTATTTCCAGTTACCTGGGTCAGTGTAGAGTCAAATATACATGAGGATTGATTTCCTACAATGTCAATTGATACAATGGGATCATCATTAAATGAAACGATGTTTTTCCATTTTGTCTCAACTGCTTTTCTAAAAGCTTCATTTATTTCTAATACTGATTTTACATTTTTAACAGTCAGAGTTAATTCTGTTAGCGATCCATCTGGCACAGGAACGCGCATTGCGCTACCAATTATTTTTCCTTCCAAATGAGGTAAAATTTTTCCAACAGCAGTTGCTGCTCCCGTAGAAGTAGGAATAATAGACAAAGCCGCAGCCCTAGCCCTTCTTAAATCTGTATGAGGGGCATCATGTAGATTTTGATCACTTGTATAGGAATGAATTGTAGAAAGGAATCCAGCTTCAATTTCACACAATTCATCGATTAATTGAATCATTGGTGCGGCACAATTTGTAGTACAAGAAGCGTTAGAAATAATAGTTTCTGAACCATCCATTTTGGATTCATTTACACCCATTACAATTGTCTTGATGTCTTCACTTTTGGAGGGTGCCGAAAGTATAACTTTTTTCGCTCCTGCTAATATATGTTTGTTCGCCAACTCCTTAGTCCTGAAGTGACCAGTTGATTCAATGACAATATCTACTCCTAAGTTTTTCCAAGGAAGTTTTTCGGGATCTCTTTCATTTAAAACAATTATTTTTTTATCATTTATAGTAATTGAATTATCATCTGAACTTACACTTCCATTAAAAATACCGTGTATAGAATCGTATTTGAATAATGTAGATAGTGTTTTATTTTCGGTTAAATCGTTTATAGCAACAATTTCTATTGACTCATTTTGCAACAATATTCGGGTGGTGGATCTACCAATTCTTCCGAAACCATTAATAGCGACTTTAGTTTTTTTCATAATACTATGTTTTAGAAATTGTTTTTTTCAAATTGTCATCCAAATTTAAAAAGGTTTTGAATGACTTACGTAAAAATTATTAACTTGTACTAATTGTAAATTTAACAATAAGTATTGAATTATTACTATTTGGGGTTAAGTAAAGAACAAAAAAAATACCATCAGAATAATTCTGACAGTATTTTTTTGTTCTTTTAGTTTAATTTATTCTTTGATGAACTTAGAGCCTTTGTATTTCAATCCATCTGCTTGAACAGTTACAAAGTAAATTCCTTTAGGTAGAGTAGCAGTGTTTACTCTATATTTTAATTTCCCTTGCTGTCTGTTTGTTAATGTTTCGTTTGCTACCATTTGTCCTGTCAAACTGAAAACAGAAATTGTAACATCAGCAGCTTTGGTTAATTCTAATTCTACGTTTGTAAAGTTCGTAGCAGGATTAGGATACAAGTTGAAAGATGTTAATTGAGCTTTTTCTTCCTTTTTATTTTCTTCTATAGATAAGAAATCATTACTACTCCAAATTCCTCTTCCGTGTGTTCCAAAATATATTGTACCAGAGTTGGTACACTCTTCCCAGCTTCTGTATTGTTGTCTTACGTCATACACAGGTACCGCACCCATTTCATCGTTTTGTGCGCTCCAAGAAGCTCCTGAGTTCAAAGATACCCATGCTCCAAATTCTGTTCCTGCTATGATTCTTGTTGGATCACTCATGTCAATTACAGCATCAAATACTGGCATAGCAGGTAAGTTACCTCTGATACTAGAGAAAGAAGAACTTCCTGTAGTACTAGCAGCAGTTGTAGATCTTATAATGTTTGTAGAAGAACCATAACCTCCAAGCGCTACCACTAGGTGTTCTGGATTATTTGGATCAACTCCTAAACCTCCTACATATTGTGAGCCATTAAGAATAGTAGTGATTTCTAGTTGAGATACTCCGCTTCTTACATCAGCATAGTTAAATGAGGTGCTATCGTGATCATTAATTCCGTTGATCGCATCGTTAGCTTCATTGTTGTAGTACACATTGTTAAATCCTTTTACTCTGTACACTTCCCCTCCAGATGTTCCTACGTATAAAATGTTTCCATCTTTGGTAAATTCCATTTCAGTAACTCTACCAGATACAGAATTCATTACTTTCCACCATACTGGCGTAGTTCCAAATCTTAGAGCACCTCTTGTTACCCAAACTCCACCTGAGCTTTGTAATCCAAGTGCAAACATTGATTGAACTTTGTCTTGAACTCTAATGGTGTCTCTATATGCATAAGAAAATGTAGTGTCACCAACAACATCAATGGTAGTGTCTATAACTACGGTTACTGCAGTTGGTAAAATGTAAGGAAATTCAACTCCTAAGTTTTTACTAGGAACCATAATAGTAGCTCCTGCTGGTAAGTTTTCTGTTGCATAATAATCAAGAGAGTCGGTGCTGTGAATATCATTGGCATTTTCGTATAACCTTGTTACGTTATAGAAAGGTTTCACATTATCAGAAAGAGCGTCTATTTCTGTTCCTGTAAATGGACTTCCATTTCCTTTTGTAGCTGTCCTGTAATTGGCTCCAGTATATATACTTGAAAATAAAACGTTAGGATCTAAATGAGAAATTTCACAATCAAATCCATCACCTCCATTTACTCTTCTAAATTCCATAGGGGAGGTTCCTGGATTATTCACATCTTTGTATTGTGTTCCATTGTCTTGTGCACCACCAATTAAATCTCCAAACTTAGAGTATCCAATTCCATAAAATTGTGTTACATTATAACCCCTATTAGCAGGATAATATTGAATATTGTTAGAGGTTGCGTTGTTTGATATTCCTATTCCCCCATCATTTCCAATGTATAATCTGTTTGCATTGTCCCAAACCATTTCGTGATGATCTGCATGAGAGTAAAATGAACTAGTTTGTCCAACTTGCGAAGATGAAACTTGCGACATTTGTCCAAAAGGAGCAGATGTAGCCGATTCAGTCCATCTGAAAACATTTATTCCACCAATCAAAAATTTCTTTGGATCTCCAGGAATCGTTGTGATGATATTGTTGTAGTTTCCTTGGAACTGCAGTCCGTTTGCAAAAGGATCGGTTGTAAGTACGGTATTTGCAGCAACCCCATTTGCCGTTTCAGGTACAACTTCTGCCCAAGTGGCTCCATTGTCATGTGATGCAGAAATTCCACCAAGTGAAGAATTAGTTTTAACCATAGAAGCGTAAATTGAGTACTTGCCGTTGGCATTTTTGTCGTGGCTAATTGCATATTCAATTCTTGAAATGGCAGAACCTGTAGCAGACTCTTTTACTTGTCCAGGACCTGTCCCAGAAACTTTTGTCCAACTTCCATTCCCTTCTTTTACGTAAGTTCTACTTCCTAGTCCAGCCAATATAACATTACCGTCTTTCGATATTTTTAAATCAGTTACAGATCCTGTAATTCCTGGTTCAGCAGTGAATGTTGTTTTGTTTTCTACTTTATAAAGTCTAATTGGGAAGTTACCTCCGACATACACAACATCTTGTTGATTCGGGTCAGCTACAATGGCATTTACAGCAGCTGTTCCCCAACTTGGTGTTGGCATAAGTTGCGACCAAGTAGTTCCTCCATCAGTAGTGTAATAAACACCGTTGGCTCTGTGTCCACCACTTCCTCCATTAGCAATGCTAGATTCATGCGTTGATCCAGTTCCTACGTAAATAGTACCGTTTGCTGTCTGAGCCATACTCGAAACAGATAAAACTTCTGTAAAAGCAGATACTCTTGACCATGTATTTCCTCTATTAGTCGACTTAAATAATCCACCGGAAACACTTCCAGCGTATACAATATTGTTGTCCGAATTGTCTACCAAAATGGCTCTAGTTCTTCCTCCGACATTATCAGGTCCTTCGTCAATTAAATTTAAAATTGAACTTCTACTTGAATTTGCAGCCTGAACAGCTTGCCAAGCATTTGAGAAATCACTCGCTTCCATTTTACCAGTGTTGATATTTTTCCTCATTTCTTCATACAAATCTATACCATGTTGGGCACTTGTTTTGTTTAAAAATATTGAGCCTTCTCGCGGTGTATATTTGTCAATTGGAGATTCACAGTTTCCACAATTTAAGTAGGATCCAACTCCTAATCCTGAAAGTAAAAGTCCGCCTAAAATTAGTTTAGTAGTGTTTTTCATAAGCTATTATTTTCCCCTAAACAGGGTCAATTTAATATGATTAAATATAGGTAAAAATAAAAATTTAACTTTTTATTAGCACTAAAATTAAGAATTTTTAGAACTATTATGTTTGAAATTTGAATAAAATTTATACAATTCTAGTCCTGTTGTTTTAAAAAAGGTGTTTCTCAGCATGATAGCTTGATCTTACAAGCGGCCCGCTCTCTACAAAACGAAATCCTTTTTGTAAACCGATTTCTTTGTAATGAGCAAATTTTTCTGGAGTTATAAATTCTTCTACTGGCAAGTGTTCTTTGGTAGGTTGGAGGTATTGTCCAAGAGTTAAAATATCAACATTAACTGCTCTCAAATCATCCATAGTTTCCAAAACCTCTTCTTCGCTTTCTCCTAGACCTAACATAACGCCAGATTTTGTTTTCATTCCTCCTTCTTTTAGTCTTCTCAGTAATTCTAAGCTTCTATTGTATTTAGCTTGAATTCTTACTTCTTTGGTTAACCTTCTTACAGTTTCCAAATTGTGAGAAACTATTTCTGGGGCTACATCGATGATTTTTTGTAAATTCTCCCATTTACCCATAAAGTCAGGGATTAGTGTTTCCATTGTGGTAGTTGGCGACTTTCTTCGAATCGCTCTTACAGTTTGGGCCCAAATTTCTGCTCCTCCATCTGCCAAATCATCTCTATCTACTGAAGTAATTACGCAATGTTTTACTTCCATCAAGCTAACAGATTTTGCTATTTTTGCAGGCTCAAACACATCAACATCTTCAGGTTTTCCTGTAGCTACATTACAAAAACCACAAGAACGCGTACAAGTATTTCCCAAGATCATGAAGGTTGCTGTTCCCGCCCCCCAACATTCGCCCATGTTTGGGCAGTTACCACTTTGACAAATGGTATGTAGGCCATGGTCGTCAACTATTTCACGAACCTTTTTATATTCTTTTCCAATTGGTAGTTTAACTCTCAGCCAATTCGGTTTTTTTACTTTTTCTTTTATTTCCATTTAGTCGAAATACTTTTTACCAAATAATAATTTAATGTATAGGTTGTACAAGACTACCTCGTCTTTTTTGAATGCCAAAATTGGAGCACCTGCTGGGAACACATCTATTGTTAGTCCTGTTTCCACTGCGAAAATATTCTCTCGCTGTTTTGCTAGTTCAAATTTAAATCCTGTTTCAAAATGTCCGCCAAAAATAAGATTTATTTCATTGAATCCTGAACCAAATTGCCCTTTTCCATAAATATTCGATTCGTTATGAATTATTGGGTCGTAACGTTCTTGACTATTGAATGGTATTCCATCTTCTTGATTCACAATTTCTAAATATATTGGCTTTAGTAATCCTAAGTTGGCTCCCGTCTTCCAATTGAAATAGATACTCACTCCTTTTTCTCTTAACTTTTCGTAAATCATGTATTGTTGTCCAAAGCTCAGTCTCGTGTTGTACAGAGAATTCAGTTTACCATACTTAAAAGCCTTCGAAAAACTATTTTGAGCAACTTGATATCTAATTTTATATTCTTTTGGGTCTTTTATATTTACAAAATCGATGCTGTATAAGTTGTATTTCTTGTAAGTTTTGAATTTGGCTCGAGTTAGGTTTCCTCCCCAGCCATTAGTATGAAGAATTAAACCGCCAAACCACTCAGATCTAAAACCAGCTTGGTTTTCCTGCTGTGCAGGAAGCTGACTAAATCCAACATTACACAGAATGAGAAAAAACGATATGTAAAGTAATATTTGTTTCATTTGTCTTTTTCGTCTAACAAATATAAGTAAAGTTTGTGTTGGATGAATGAATTTAAAATAAGGGTCAAAAAAAAGACACAACTGATTCAGTTGTGTCTTTTAAATTATAAGTTTGAATAACGTTAAATTACTTCTTCGTTTTCAGATATTTCTTTGGTGTTTATTTCAGAGGAATTTTCTTCTACTGAAACGGATGATAAATTCCCGTATGCATCACAATGTTGTTTTTTAGTCGTACAAGAGCTAAAAAACAAAGAGATGAAAAGGGCAGTTACTGTAATTGTGATGATTTTTTTCATGGGTTAGAAAGTTTAAAGTACAAAAAAACGTATATTTCTCTGTCAGATTACGAAAGGGGCTCTGTAGTTATAAACAAGTTATAAACATAGCTTTCGTGTTTGAAGCCTTTTCAGCTGGCGAAATATTCCAAGTTGGGTACGAATTTATTTTTTATTTTGTACAAAATATTCCTCGGTGGGTTGTAGTTTTATCAAATATGAAAAAAGCGACACTCTTGTTCTTGTTAATAGTTACTCTTTTTCTTTTTCATAAAAGTAGAGCTCAGGGTTTTGTTTGTTTTGATAATGAGAAGTTTGAAAGAGTAGTTGTTCCTGTAAAAGATTCATCTGAATTAGTTTTTCAAAAGAATAAAATTATACTCGAATTACAGTCAGAAGGTTATATTTCAAGTTGGTTAAGGTTAAATAAAATAAGTTCAGACACTTCTTTTTATGAAATTAAAAAAGGGTATCAGTATACTTGGAAGAGTCTTACGGTGACAGATAGAATACCATTTGGATTAATAAAAAAGGGGAAAGAAAAACACATAACAAAGCAAGGAATTAGCTCCGTTGTTTCGCAAGTTTTGTCTTATTGTCAAGATATTGGGTATCCATTTGCTTCGTGTTATTTTGATTCCATCGTCATAGAAAATGATTCTATTTCGGGAATTGTTCAATTGAATCTAAATCAATTCATTGTTTTTGATTCTCTGGAAATAAAAGGAGGAAGTTCCATTTCGCATCAAACCCTTATGCGACTGATTGGTTACGTGCAAGGAATGCCTTATCGCGAATCGTACATTGAAAAATTACCATCTGTGCTGTCCTCATTTCCTTTTCTTTCAATGATAAGATCTCCCGAAGTTTATTTTTTTGATGGCAAGGCTTCTTTGGTTTTGTACTTGGAAGAAAAAAAGAACAATAGATTTGACGGTGTAATAGGTATAAATCCTGACGAAAACTCATCGGGACTGGAGATTGTAGGCGAGGTAAATATTGAGCTGACAAATGTCTTGAAAAGAGCAGAATCTATTTCATTAAATTGGGAGAAAATCAAAGAAAACTCCCAGCGTTTTAAAGTGGGCTTCGATTACCCTTTTTTGTACGGCTCCAAATTAGGAACAGAAACTAATTTGAACTATTTCAGACAAGACACTTCGTTTGCCAATTTAGATTTCAAACTTGGTTTGTCTTATTTTATTGATAATTATCAATCTTTTAAGTTGGGTTGGAACTCAATAAATTCCAACTCCTTGGTTCAGTCTGTTAGGAATGATTTGCCTTCTACCAATTCTTTTGTGTCAAACTATCTTTCTTTTGGATACGAAAGTGCTAAGTTTAATTATCGACTAAATCCAAGAAGGGGAGTAGGAGTAAGTTTTACGATTAATTCTGGTTTCAAAAAAATAGATAAAAACACAGATTTTGTAAATTCACAATACCAAGATTTGGAGGAAAACACACAGCAGTTTAGGTTTGATTTTGAATTAATTAAGTTCTTGCCATTGTTTAAAAAGGCAACTGCTATGTTCAAATTAACTAGCGGAAATATTGTGGGTGAAAATATTTTTTTAAATGAATTGTATCAGCTGGGAGGTTTGAACTCTTTAAGAGGATTTAATCAGCAATCCTTGTTTGCGTCAAATTACTATTTCCTTACAACTGAATACAGGTATTTATTTGACAGGAATTCTTCTGTTTTTGCATTCATTGAAGGTGGTTTTTACGAAAGTAATAGATTGAATAATTATCAAAATGGACTTCCCGTTGGGGCTGGATTTGGGGTTAATTTTGCAACAAAAACAGGAGTATTCACATTGACTTATGCTTTGGGCAAACAAAATGACAATCCCGTATTAGTGAGAAACGGCAAAGTTCATTTTGGTTATATCAGTTTGTTTTAGCAAAAAAAAGCTCTCAACCCAATGGATTGAGAGCTTTTAAACTGTATTTGAACGTTTATTGTTTTACAAACTTAATTTGAGTTTCAAAAGAAGTACCCATTACCTTTACCAAGTAAATTCCCGATGTTAAGTCAGATACATTAAGTGTTTCATATCCTCTTTCTTGCCCTTGAATTTGTATGTTTTTAATTTCTTTTCCAAGAGTGTTATAAACTACAAGGGTTAAGTTTTCTACATTTTTTAAAGCATATTGAATCGTTAATTCGTTACTTGTTGGATTCGGAAATGCATTCATTTCAATCAACGAAGATTGTTGGTCTATGCTAATTGTATTTGTCAAACAAGGTGATGCGTCCGTCTCTTTTGCCATAGTTGTAAAGTCAATATAGCATACAAAATTCATACTGTCTATAAATGGGTTTCTGTTGTTTTGTAATGATTCGATATAGTCATTTCTTGCCATTTCTTGCTCATCTACAGGATCCATCCAGTGCCATTTTTTTAATACATCTTCTTCTTGAGAATAAGGAACCGTGAATGCGTCAATTGGATCGGGTAAAGTCCAAGTATTACCATCTACCGAATTATAAGCAGCTGCCATGTAAAAAACTGCTCTTGCTGCATTTCCTTTGTGCGAATCTCTTGGCTCATATACTTGTTTTCCTCTGTGGTCAAGTCCATATTTTGCTCCACCATAAGAACTGATTAAAGTTACTACTTTCCCTAGTGGCTTGTTGCTTCTTACTGCATTGGCGCTATTCTGGTGAACTGGGTACAAATTGTGGTAATCGTTGTATTCTGGTTTTGTTTGGTCTCCGTAAGTTGGCATCCAACTTTGAGGATAGGTGTGCTCTCTTGAAATCACACTGAAGTTGAAAGGAGCAGAGTAAACATAAGGTTCTCCAGAATATGCGCAACTTACAACTTGTTGGTTGTTGGTTGTGTCTCTCGTATCAAAATCTTGAATGTAAGTATCGTCAAAATCACTGTAAAACATCAAAGTATGAGGATTTGTTTTGTTGTGAAGTTGTGTTACAAAATTTGGACTAGAAACCGAAACACCGCTGTAATGTGTTGGCGATTGCATTGATACTGGAGTTGTAACTGATCCAGTTCTTGCAACAGCATTGTAATTGCTGTAAATTCCCGATCCGCTATAGGCAAAAATTGCTAAATTATACGTTGAGTTTGCATAAGTTTCTTTTGAGAAGTATGAAAGATTTTTTCCAACATAAGCTATTTTGGCATTTCCAATACTTTCTCCTTTTGTGTATTCTATTCCATCTACTGGTACTCCAGTTGGAGCACTTCCATTCTTAAATAAAACCAAATACGATTCATCAGCCAAAGGTGAAGTAGGAGTGAAGTTTACTTCGTACTTGTAAGTTGTCACATTAGAAAAGTTAACGGATGCCGGTGTAGATGGCTCGGTAGCTAATCCATTTCCATATCCAACAAAATTAATAACATAAGGGTTTTCGCTTGCATCATTGTTAGCAATAGAAATAGTGCTATTTCTCGTTCCTGCTGCACTTGGAGAAAAATCTATCATGATGGTGTCATTGGACAAACTATCGACTGCAGAAGGAAACGAAGCGATTGAAAATTCAGTTGAATTTGAGCTTGTAACTCCTGAAATTCTCAGAGTACTGTCTGTTCCTTGATTTTCAACAATCAGTTTAATTCTTTTTGTAGATCCTATGCTTTCAGAGGTAAAATAACTGGCTCCACTAAATATGGTATCACTTCCAATGATTGCATTTATTTCGGCATCTGGGGTTGCCAAAGGAACTCCAATTTCAATGTCGTCCAATGAAATGTTCACACCACTTACTTTGTTGGTGTAATAGAATCTAATGAACCTTGTGTTTGGCAAACAAGTGTCTCTGAATTGAGTATATGAAGTGGTACTAATGTTTGTATTCACTAATGTTCTTGT
>Ga0209555_10000407_pt1 | contig 36993 bp, 35 predicted proteins | sample SaaInl85LU_5_DNA_FD_184643 | JGI IMG/M metagenome (GOLD analysis project Ga0209555, IMG submission 184643) | Marine microbial communities from expanding oxygen minimum zones in the Saanich Inlet - ESP_85LU_5_DNA (SPAdes) (version 2) | ecosystem: Environmental > Aquatic > Marine > Intertidal... | reverse complement strand
CCGCAATATTGGCTTTGGCAATTTCTTCCGTCTTTACCTTAAATGGAACTTCTACTTTCAATTTTTCCCATTGGATAGCAATCACTGCTGAGTTTGCTGTGAGTTTGTCAAATCCAATAGTGAATGTTTCTGTGTAAGAATTATCTATGGCTTTGGCAGTTAACCGAACTACATCTTTCTTTTCATCATATCCGCTTAATCCTCTCAATCCAGCGTCAGAGTTAATGATAATTGTCCAATCTCCACTTTCTGCAGGGATGGCTTGCATCGAGTATTCTCCTTTTTCCAATTCTTTTCCTCCAATAGTCACTGGAGTAGAAATTTCTAGCTTAGTAGCCATGTTGGCTCCTAATCTCCACATTTCACCATATTTCACTAGTTCTCCAAAAATAGTTCTTCCTTTTGCCGATGGACGCGAATATTCAATTTCGACTTCTGTCAATCCTACTTTTTGCCCAACTTCTCCTAACGGACTCGGTACGGGTAATTCTTGTGCAGTTCCTGCAAAGGCTAATAATCCTGCGAATACTGTGGTTATAATTTTTTTCATAGTTAGCTTGTTTTTTTGTTTGTATTGATAATCATTTGTGTGCTCATTCCAGCGACAATCACTGCCACACTTCCTATCACGTTGTATAAGAGATAACCCAACTCGATGTATCCATAAACCGACAAGAAGTGACATGAAAGTACAACTATTTGTCCAAAGATTCCACCAAGAAAAGCGGCAGTTCCATTAATCCACTTAAAGAAGAAAGCGAGCAGGAACACGCCCAATATAGTTCCATAGAATAAAGACCCAAGAATGTTTACGAGTTGAATTAAATTTTCGAAAAGACCTGCTGTCAGCGCAATAACTATGGCGAGTAATCCCCATGCCACCGTCAGGTATTTACTGATTCTTAAATCTTTCTTTTCATCCCCACTTTCTTTAAAGAATTTTTTGTAAAAATCAATGGTTGTGGTTGAGGCTAGCGCATTTAGCTCTCCAGCGGTGGAGCTCATAGCTGCCGAAAATATCACAGCCAACAACAACCCAATCAATCCATGAGGAAGAAAGTTCAGCACAAAGGTCAAGAAAATATAATCGCTGTCTTTGGATTCGTAAAGCGGATCAATTTTACTCATTTCGGTTTTGTAGCTGTTTCTCAAGGAATCTTGCTGCGCTTGCAAAAACTGAATATTTTTGGTGTCGGGATTTTGTGCCAACAGTTCTGCTTTTTTTTCTTCAAAAACAGTGTTGTATTCCTCTTCCAATATCACCAAATTCTCTTGCTTTTGAGTTTCTATGTTGGTGGCAGAGGTATTGAAAATAATGGGCGGTTTGTTGAATTGAAAAGAAACAAAAACCATAGCTCCAATAAACAAGATGAAAAATTGCATCGGTATTTTTAGGATTCCATTAAACATCAATCCCATTCTGGAAGCTTTTAGGGTTTTTCCTCCCAAATACCGCTGAACTTGCGATTGATCGGTTCCAAAATAAGAAAGGAACAAAAACAATCCAGCAATTAATCCCGACCACAATGTGTATTTTTCTTTCAGGTCAAATGTGGTGTCAATGATTTCCATTTTACCCAATTTTCCCGCAATATCAATTCCTTCGGAGAGTCCGACAGTTTCTGGAAAACTATCCAACACATAAAAGAAAGCGGCAAACATTCCACCCATAATGATGGTCATTTGCCATTTTTGGGTGAGCGAAACGGCTCTGCTTCCTCCCGAAACGGTGTAGATTATTACCAATCCACCAATTAATAAACACGTTAGTTGAAGATTCCAATTAAGCAAAGTAGAAAGAATAATAGCCGGAGCATAAATCGTAATTCCAGCTGCTAATCCTCTCGAAACCAAGAATAAAAAGGCAGTAAAAGCTCTTACTCTCACATCAAATCGTTGTTCCAAATATTGGTAGGCTGTGTAAACTTTTAGTCGGTAATAAATAGGCAAGAAAAATACCGAAATCAAAATCATGGCAAGAGGCAATCCAAAATAGAATTGCACAAAGCCCATTCCGCTTTCATAAGCTTGCCCCGGAGTGGATAAAAAGGTAATGGCCGAAGCTTGTGTGGCCATAATCGACAAGCCGATTGTCGCCCAATTTTCGGAGTTGTTTCCTTTTAGGTAACTCTCCAAATTTTTGTTTTTACGGGTCTTCCAAGAGCCATAAGCTACAATGGCAAAAAGCGTAAATAATAAAACTCCCCAATCAATTAAACTCATGCTGTGTAAAGATTAGTGATGTAAAAATATAGTGCTATTTGTACGGCCAAAAAAATCATTAATCCCCAATACCAAGCTTTCCAGTTGGTGGTGTCTTTTTGTTTTAGTTCGTTGTCGTTTATTACTTCTTGCATTTACTCTGTTTTTAGCTCTATGTCCTTTTGTCTTGATACAAAAGAACGAAAAAATCAAGAAGCTTTTTTGGAAATTTTTGACTCCCCCAGAGGTGGAATTCAAAACTGAAATAAAGTTTTGCCTTTACTCGCACGGGCCATGTCTCCGCACTTTATTACTATTTCTTAAAAAACTTCAGTTTGTGCATATAAAATATTCCTTATAGTTTCATTTTTTTGACAATTTCTCAAATTCTTGTGATAATGAACCTTAACTACTTATCATTTTTTATTTTTCAAAATCCTTGATATCGGTGGTGTTTTTTTGCTTCGTTGTCGTCTATTATTTTTTGCATATTTTTCTTTTCATTTCCTCTCGTGAGGGAGGTTAAGTGGGCGATTTTTGTCAGCAGTCAATTTTCCCAATCCCAATCCTTTCCCCAGTAATCGAGGGGAAGATTAACTCTAGTAGCTCAATATATTGGCAAATAATTTATAAGCTCCTTCTACGCCATTTGGCAATTCTCTAAAGAAAGAAATTCCTGTGTACACAAATTGACCTTCGCCATATTTGGTCACAATCAAAGCTCCTTTTTGGTCGTCTTCGCCTTTGTCTGCCCAAGAAAACAGTGGAACGTAACTTTTGTCCCAGTTTCCTGCAAAGTACAATCCTCGTTCTTGCACCCAATTGTCAAAATCGGCTTTTTCCAGTTTGTTGGGCTTGGTCATTATTGGATGACTGGGTTCCAAAAATTTCACTGTAGCATCCTCCTCGGTCACTCTGTTTCTTGTTAGTTCAAATGGAACCGGACCGTAGGTTTCGCCAGTTGCTCTTCGCGAAGCAGTATTGTATTGCATCACCACATTTCCTCCTTTTTTGACGTAATCAAATAGTTTTTCTTCGAAATTCTTGAGTTCGGGATGCACGTTATAAATTCTTATCCCAAGCACTACGGATTGAAATTGAGATAAATCTAATGAAGCTAAATCGCTTACAACATATCGTTTTACCTCAAAACCTAATTGTTCAATAGCTTGCGGAACGGCATCTTCCACACCTTTAATATAAGCCACTTTTCCTGGTTTTATTTTTGCGTCAAGCTTCACACAGTTTATTTCTGATTTATTAAAAACAACTTGGGTAGGAATGTGGTCGTAAGCAATTTCGGTGTAGGAATAAATTTTGTTTCCTTCCTTATCGGTTAAATTCAATATTCCCGATTTTGCATTGGTCTTTGGTTTAATCGATAATTCCATCCATTGTTCTTGGTGTTTTTTGTCAATAGAAACATCAAAATTTGCAGGTGACACTTCCCATCCTTCAGGAGGATTGAAACTAATTTTATCGGTCAAATTATCTCTGAAAGAGTGAATGTTTAGCTTCAGCGTTTTCTCTATTCCAGGTTTAATGACCACTAGTTTTTCTTCAAAATTTACAGAAAAACTTGGCGTGTTAATCACTTGTCGTCTTTTTTCTCCATAAGATGGAATTCGCCACTTGTAGGTCCCTGATAAAGGGAGCTGAAGTGTGTCGCCTTCCACTAGCAAAGAAAGCGGGTAGTTAAATGTGGGCTGTGATTCGGGATTCAGCAAATCTGTTTTGTTGGGCACTTCAAATAAATTCGAGAAGTTGTTGGTTAACCAATAAGGATTAGAAACAGAGCTAGGATTTTTAATTTTTACCCCGGTCGAAAAGTTTTTATTTTGCTCCAACTGAATTGTGGACTGCGGCAAGAGAACTGAAACATTTGTGGTTCCACGATTTAATAATTCAAGTTGGAAGAACACTGAGTCTGTTTCTTGGAAAACAAAATCCTTTCCTACAAGTTCGGCAAATAATCCCAAGCAATCGATTATCAGCTGATTGCACAGTTTTATTTTTTCTTTTTTAAACGAACTGTTTTTCAAGTTGGCAAGTTCGTGTTTTATAGCTAGTAGTTGTTTTACGTTTTTTTCGGGAGACTTAAAATCAAAGTTTTCGAGTAAATTATTGAATTTATTCTCAATTTGCTTCCCAATGAGCTTTTGCCAAGAGAATTGGTTGGCCTCAAAAAAGGATTGAGAGAGTTTTGCTCCTTTCAAATGCTGAAAGTACTCTGTTCTAGATCCTCTTTCGGTAATGGCTCCAAATCCTTGGCATTTGTGCTGTGACCTTGCAATTGTCCCAATTTCATTGTAAGATTGCCCCAAATAAGAGTTGTATCCGCCAATGTCAGCAATCAGATAGTCTGGATTGTTTTTGGCTAATTCGGGCAAGTCATTGAACCACCACACGGAGGAGTTCCAATAGATAGAAGTAGTTTTCCAAGTGCCCAATTTGGTTACTTGTTCAGGCAAATAGTTGGGGTCTGCAGCTTTGTCAAATGCTTCTAGCGCAAGCATTGCCGAAGCTGTGTGATGACCATGCCCAGCTCTTTTGTCTGGCGGAAAACGGGTCACAATTACATCCGGACGAAATTTTCTTATCATGAGAACCACATCCGACAGGATTTCTTCTTTTCCCCATTTTTCCAAAGATTCTTCAGCCGATTTGGAGTAGCCAAAGTCAACTGCACGAGTAAAATATTGATTGGCACCATCGTAAGAACGCGCTGCGAGTAATTCTTGGGTTCTCAAAACCCCCAGTTGTTCGCTCAGTTCATTTCCAATCAGGTTTTGGCCACCATCTCCTCTTGTGAGTGATAAATAAGCTGTTTGAGCATGTTCGCTTAATGAGAACCAAGCAAGGGCTCTTGTGTTTTCATCATCGGGATGAGCGGCAATGTACAGCACTCGTTTGAGCGAGTGTAATTTTTGAAGACCTACATATATTTCCGAGGAAGGTTTATTGGCCGAAACAAATAAGACGGGTAAAAGAAAAGTGAGCAGAAGTAATTTTTTCATATAAAGAAACTCGTTTTTTTAATCGTGAATAAAGATAAGGAAATTGCGATGAATGTTTTGATGGGGTCTACTTTAGTGTTTTTCTTTTTTTGTCTTGAATCAAAAAAAGAAGCTGAAATCTTACACCAATGAACTCATTGGGTAAGTAAATTATAAAAAAGTAGAAGTCGATGAATAAGATTCACACCTTCGCGAGAATGACAATGAGAGGTGAAAAGTTAAATAATCTTAAAACCATAACAGACCGTGAATCCTCTCGTTAGCATAAAAAAAACATCATGGTTGATTATTTAATTTTCAGAAAAACGAGAACTGCAAGAAGTTTAGTTTTCAATAGGTTTGCTTTGCCTTTGGTTAATTGGTACAGAGAGCATTTTAAGGGAAAAAAAGTAGCTTGGGGTGAAACGAAGGCAAGCTTGTCGAGGTTTTCTTGCGGAAGTATTGGCAACGAAATATCTTTGTTTTTAGATAAAAATGGATTTGAGGTAAATCCTAAAATGGAAAGTCACGATGCTTTTCATGTCATAACAGGTTACGGAACCGAGATGCACGAGGAAGCGGCCATGCAGTTTTTCTTAATTGGAAACGGCAAAAAATCGAAATTAGCACGGATTTCTGCATTCGTTGGTTTTGTCTTGTTTCCTGAGTATTGGCGCTTGTATCGCTCTGCTTATCAACGAGGAAAGCAAACTGTCCATTTTTCGAGTTGGGAGTTGAAGGAGTTTCTTTCGTTCAATGTGAGTCAATTCCAAAAAGAAATCCGATTACCGCAAAGGTTGCTTTAACGCTCCTTTTTTTTGAGGTGTTTGGGTTTCAAGAACAGTCGAATAGTACGATTTGGTGGCAAGTTATTTGTCTTTTTTTAACCAATTGAGCAATACTGGCAAGAGATATAAATCGCACAGTAGTGCAACAATCAAACTAATAGTTACGAGTAAGCCAGTTATAAAATTTGCGTAAAAACTAGAGAGAATTAATACGCCAAAACCAGCAACAAGCACCAAGGTGGTAAGCAAAATTGCTCCGCCACTCGTTTTGATAGTGGTAATCAATGAGTCGTAATTTGAGTTTCCTTTGTCTAGCTCAATTTTATACCTTCCCAAAAAGTGAATTGTATCGTCCACGGCAATTCCAAATGCGATGGTGTACACAATTGTGGTACCTATATTCATTCCGTAATCGAACCAACCTACAATGGCGGTAATAGCAATGAGTGGCAAGATGTTGGGGAATAGAGAGAAAAAACCAATCGAAAACGATTTGAAAATAAAAGACACAATAAAAAAGATAAAAATGATAATCAGAAAAAGATTCCAAATCATTCCATTGGACACATTCACATTGGTTTCATCAATAATATAGGCTGTACCTCCAAAGTTGATGTCAAGATCAGGTGTGTTCACTTTGGCAAATTCAATCAGTTTTTCATTGGATCTTCGAGTTTGGTAACTGCCAAAATCTTTAGCTTTCGTTTGTATAAAGGTTGAGTTGTTTTTCCTCGAAACAAAACTTTTGAGCTTGAGTAATCGCCCGTTTTTTAAGATTTTTTGTTTTATTCGTTTTGCGTCATATTCGTCTTCAGGAATAGAGTAAGCGGCTGGTTCACCTCCGTTAAGCGCTCTGTTTACTTGTTTTGCCGCAGTAGCCAAGCCCATATTTACTGTTGCTTTGTACTCCGTTTCTACAAAATTCTCTATTTTATTTAATTGAGAAAGAATTGATTGGTCAAAAAGTGAAGCGTTCGTGTCTCGAAGAGAAACAGTAATTGTTAAGTCTCTAATTCCATACATTTCCTCTTCCATGAAATTCATGATTTGGGTAATCTCATCTTTTTCCCCCATGTTTTCGTACACAAAATTGTTGTGTTTTACTTGTAGGATTCCCAATATTGATAGAATCAGGGCAATCACAGAAACAAGAAGAGTGGGTTTTATCCAAAGTCTTTGAGGAGTAAGTTTTTCGAGAGAATTGTGCAGCGTAATTTTTTTGGAATAATACAAGAGTACGGGAAGTAAAAAATAGGCAAGTACAAAGGCATAAAATACTCCTACGGCAGTGAAAACCGAAAATTCGTTAAACACCTGAATGTTAGAGTTTGAAAGAGAAAGAAATCCAAAAGAAGTAGTTAATGTTGTAAGAATAATAGCTTTGAGAATATCGTTGCGGGTTCCTCGTATTTTCTCAATTTTATCGATTGATTTTTCTTCGCTGTACCTCGAAATTATGTGAATTACATCGCTCAAAGAAATTACGCCCACAATGACCGGAATGGCTATGGTAAGTACATTTATCTTGAAACCAAATAATGAGATGGTTCCCATTATCCAGATAACTGAACTCACAACGATGGCAAACGGAATTACGATTCCTACCAACGACCTAAAAAAGTAAAGCAGAATGAGGATGATCAAAATAAAAGCGATAAAAATGAGGTGACTCGAATCGTCCTTTATTTTTTTTGTGATAAGAAAATCGTTGTGTTTAGTATTCACAAAAAACACCTCCTCGAAGCTAAAGCCTTGCGCGGCAATATCTGTTTTTTCTTTCATTTCTTTTAAGGAATCGAGAGGAAGTGAGTCCTGAATTATGGCATAAATAAGTGCAGATTTGTTGTTTTTGCTAACGAATCTATTTTTAATATCGGGCAATGAATCAAGCTCCACCCAAGTTTCCGAAAAAATCTCTTCGGAATCAAGTTTTAGTACATCATAAGGAATTGTGCCAAAACTGGAAAACACGGCAAGCTGCTGGTTTGTTACCGAGAATACTCGCTGGACTCCTTTAATCTTCTCAATCGAACGCGAAAAAGAATCTATCTCCAGAGCAGTTTTGTAGTCAATTTCCTGATTGTTTTTTATCCCAATCATTAGAGAATTAGGAAGTTCTTCTTCGAAATGACTGAAGAATTCTTCATTGAACACAAATACCTTTTCGTCTCTATCAAAAAAATCGTTGAGGTCGTGACCAAATTCAACTTTGGTTAGTTGAAAACCAAAAAATGCGGTAATTAACAAGAAAAGGAGGATGATCAGTTTTCTATGTCGAGTTGCAAATACCAAATTGAATTATTTTGTGACCAAATTTAGAAAAATTGAAAGTGAGAAAGAGAGAAAAAGGATTTTTATTTTCCTCGAAACTATCCTAAATTTAGGCAATACAAATTCAGGAAATTAAGTCATGCCAATATTGCCTTTTAAAAATGTAGAACACGTTATTTACGAACACTTAACCGAAGGGAAATTATTTGCAATAGAAAAAGAGAAATCGAAGCCAGTTTCTAGATTTTATAAAAAGTACAAAGGCAAAAAAGTACTGCCAGGAGATAAAATCGTGGGTTATTGGTTTGTGATGGACGAAGAGTATAATTCGCTAAAAATAGATTTTAGCCAAGAAGTAGAAGTAGAAATAAGGGAGCTACAATTGTTTCCGATGAAATAAAATAGATTTGAGCAACACTCCCAAAGAATTATTAAAAACAGTATTCGGTTACAATGAATTTCGTCCGTTACAGGAAGAAATAATTACGAGGACTTTAGAACGAAAAGATAGTTTCGTACTAATGCCAACTGGCGGAGGAAAATCCATTTGTTTTCAAATTCCTGCTTTGTGTATGGAGGGAATTACAGTCGTGGTTTCCCCTTTAATATCGCTCATGAAAGACCAGGTGCAAGCTCTCAAGGGAAACGGCATAAAAGCGGATTTTTTTAATAGTTCTATCTCGCCCCAGGAAGAAAATGACGTGATAGATAGAGCAATGAAAGGCAAGATTCAGTTGCTGTATTTGTCTCCAGAAAAATTGATATCTGTCAGTAATTCTTGGCTCAAAGAGCTTAATATTAAACTGGTAGCCATAGACGAGGCTCATTGTGTAAGTATGTGGGGCCATGATTTTAGACCGGAATACACTCAACTTAAAGTATTCAGAAACTCTTTGCCGGAGGTACCTTTCATGGCGCTTACCGCCACAGCCGATAAATCGGCAAGACAAGATATCGAGGAGCAGTTGGGGCTGAAAGATTCGAAATTATTCATTTCTTCCTTTGACCGTAAAAACTTAAGTATAGAAGTGCGTGGGCAGGTTCCCAAAAAGAAAAAATTGCAAGAGATTGCTCGATTTGTGGAAAGAAAACGAGGAGAAAGTGGAATTGTATACTGTTTGAGCAGAAAGAATACCGAAGAGGTAGCCGAGTATTTAAAAGAGGAAGGTCATTCTGTAGAATATTATCATGCAGGAATGAATTCGGAAGATAGAGAAAAGATTCAGACAGAGTTTATTAATGACGATACCAAGATTATTGTGGCTACTATTGCTTTTGGGATGGGAATTGATAAATCTAATGTGAGATGGGTGATTCATTACAATTTGCCTAAGAATCTGGAAGGATATTACCAAGAAATTGGAAGAGCTGGGAGAGATGGGTTGCCTTCAGAAACCCGACTCTATTACAACATGAGAGATTTTGTGTTGTACAGCCAGTTTGCAGATGATGGCGCTCATTCTTCCATGCAAAAAGAAAAATTGAATAGAATGCTTCAGTTTGCCGAGGCAAAATCTTGCCGAAGAAAAATTTTGTTGTCTTACTTTGGGGAGCATTTATTGAAGAACTGCGGAAACTGTGACGTTTGTCAAAACCCACCAAAAAACTTTGATGGAACCATTTTGGCGCAAAAAGCCCTTTCAGGTATAGCTCGAATGGGTGAGAAGGAAGGAATTACGATGCTCATTAATGTTTTGCGAGGTTCGAACAATGCCGATGTTCACGAAAAGAATTATGCTCAACTAAAAACTTATGGAGTGGGTAAAGAAGTTAGTTTTTTTGATTGGCGAGATTACATCATCCAATTGGCAAATCAAGGACTGATAGAAATAATGTATAGCGAAAACTCTGCTCTAAAGATTTCTTCCTTGGGTAAGAAAGTGCTAAAGGGCGAAAAGAAAGTGGAACTTACCTATCCAGTGACTGCCGAAGAGAAAAAGAAGAAACCAAAAGTTGTGCGAATCGCCAATGAAGGAGAGGTAAATGAAGAACTATTTAAAGACCTGAAAAGAGTAAGGTATGCGATTTCTAAAGAAGAAAATGTGCCGGCCTATATTATTTTTAATGATAAAACATTGCAAGAAATTGCCAAAGAATTGCCGGTTACAGAAAATCAATTTCTAGCCATTTCGGGAGTAGGGATGAACAAGATGCAGGAGTACGGAGAAGAATTTATGGAGGTGGTACGAAAATTTAAGGCCACTGCCAAGCCAAAAAAAATTCCAACCACATTAGAAACTTTTGGGTTGTACCAAGAAGGTTTCACTCCCGAGCAAATTGCTGAAAAAAGAGGGTTGAGCATAACCACTATTTTTTCTCATTTATCTCAATTATATTCGGAAGGAAAAGAGGTGAATTTACATCAGTTTGTAGAGGCCAATACCATCGAAAAGGTAAGGAAAGTGTATGAGAGCCTGAACAAAGAGAATTCGCTAAAACCAATTTACGAAAAACTAGAGGAACAAGTTTCTTATGGAGAGATTCGGTTAAGTATTGCAATAATTCAAAAAGATGAATAAAGAATTATTGAGAAGCGAGATTCAAGAGTTTATAGGTGTAAATTTACGCACCGATATAAATCAATTAATTTTAAAAAACTCTGTTTTTGAAGGAGTTACAAACAAAGAGTTAGCTGAGCAGATTGTTGGAAAGTTAAAGTGTAAAGATAAATTACCTACTTGGTTCGAACTGAAGGATGTGTATTTTCCACCTAAAATTTCGATAGAACAAACCTCTTCGGAAGAAACTGCGCGGTATAAATCGAGCTTAATTTCTGGAAAAAGTTTCATTGATTTAACAGGTGGATTTGGGGTGGATGATTTTTATTTTTCTCAGGTTTTCGATACGATTATCCACTGCGAATTAGCTCCACAGCTTTCGGCAATTACGGCTCATAATTTCCGGCAATTAGCGGTAAATAATTGCGAATTTATTTGCGGAGATGGAATGAGATTTTTACACGATAATGATACAGTGTATGATTGGATTTATCTTGACCCTTCCCGCAGGAGTGAGGCAAAAGGAAAGGTATTTTTGTTAAAAGATTGCTTGCCCAACGTTCCCGAAAATTTAGATTTGTTGTTTTCTAAATCGCGGCATATAATGATGAAAACTTCTCCCTTAGTAGATATTTCTCAAGGAATTTCTGAGTTGGAGTTCGTGAAAGAAATTCATGTAGTAGCGGTGAAAAATGAAGTAAAAGAATTGCTCTGGATTTTGGAGAAAGAGCATACTAGTGAGCCAACAATAAAAACGGTAAACATGTTGGGAAAAGCAAAACAAACCTTCCAATTTGAACTAGCTCAAGAAGGTAATCACGTGCCAACCTATTCGCGACCCTTGAGTTATTTGTATGAGCCTAATTCGGCTGTGCTAAAATCGGGCGCGTTTAACCAGGTTTCTGTTCAGTTGGAAGTAGCTAAGCTGCATAAGCACTCTCATCTTTATACAAGCAATGAATCCATTGATTTTCCTGGACGTTCGTTTCGGGTAAAAGAGATAATTCCTTTCCAGACTAAAGCAATAAAGAAACAATTTGGAGGAAAAAAGGCGAATGTTACAACACGTAATTTCCCGAAGAAAGTGGATGCCTTGAGGAAAACGCTGAATATAAAAGAGGGAGGCGAACTGTATTTGTTTTTTACAACAAACAAAGACGAGGACAAGATTTGTGTGGTTTGTGAAAAGTTTTAACCGATTAATTTCAATGCCTCATTTTTAGATAAATTACTCAATTTGTCTTTATTCGTTTGTACAAATGCGAGTACCCAGTCAGGGTTTGTGCGCGTGTATTCTCTCAAAATCCAACCAATGGCTTTGTTGATGAAAAATTCGCTTGTGCCTACAAGCGCTAGGATGAATTTCGAAAGCAATTCGGTGTTTATTTCTTCTTTGTATTTTAATTGAAAAAGAAGGCAAGTTCTCTGTAACCAAATGTTTCCAGAGCTCATCCATTTATCTGTAACGGGTTTTATTTCTTCCGGAAATAACTTGAAATAGCTGCCTATAATATTCGAAGCGATTAAATCAACCGTATCCCACCATGATTTGTCAGTGATCATCATTTCGAACAGTTCTATGTCGGGTTTTTCAATTTTTTTTAGGTATTTTCTGTTCAGGTCGATGGCGAAATATTGAAATTCTCGTTGAGGTTTTTTCCAAAGACTTTTCGTGATTTCGGTTAGTTCAGATTTTTCGGGAAGATTTGCTTTCAGCAAAAATGCCTGTTGGGCTTCCTTTCTGGTGGGTGTTTTTAAACCCAAAAGTTGGAATTTATTTTTGAGATAGGCTTCTTGTTGTCGAGCAATATTTCGGTCGGCTCGTTGTTCAAATTCGGCCTGAAGTTGCGAAACAAACCCGATCATTTTTTATAGGCTTCAATAGTTATTTCCTTTTCACAAAAGAAGGATTCGTCTTGTTGATTATTGGAAGCGACAAACACAATTCTGTTATCAAGGTTGTTTCGTATCAAGTTTTGATACCAGGTAATGGCATTCTTGTCAAAATTTGAAGTAGGTTCATCCAGAAGTAAAATGGGAGTGTCAGATAAGATAGCTAGTCCAAGTTTTACTCGTTGTTTCATTCCCGAAGAAAAGTCCTTAATGGCCTTTTTCTTTGCTTTTTCTAGCTCAATGATAGCAAGAAACTCTGGGTAGTTAATTTCATTTCTGAATGGTTTTAGTTTGCTGTAGAATTGAAATAACTCTTCCATGGTGTATTCCTCAATCACGCCAATGTAAGGAGCCGTATACGATACTTTTCTATAGATTTTTTCAGGAGCTATTTCTTGGTCCTCCAAGTAAGTTATTTTGCCTTCAGTAGGTGTTTCAAATCCCGAAATAGATTTGAGTAAAGTGGATTTTCCAGAACCATTTCCTCCGGTAATTACAATGGAAGAAGGACTATTTATTTCAAGAGATAAATTTCTAAAAATCCATTCTCTGTTATACTTTTTACCTGCATTTTCAAGAGCGATTTTCATGTTGAATCTATTTCTTTTTTACCAAATTATTTGATCTGCCCTAGTTCTTTCATGGTGATAGGAATGGAATTGTGGCAAATTATTTTTCTTAAAAACAGCTAAAATCAGGTGACTCTATTAGTTGTTCTTTTCTTTAATTAAACCCCCTCATTATTCCTTTAGTTTCCTGGTTTATGAAGTCAAGAATTTCTTGTTTTTCTTGAGACTTTGGAAGTTCCAGGTCGGCAATTTTTAGTGCTTGGGTCATGTTTTTGTTTTGCACATAAATTGTTCTGTACACATCTTCAATGTTGGTAATTTGCTCATTGCTGTATCCTCTTCTTCGCAATCCAATGGCATTCACTCCTACATAAGAAATAGGCTCTCTAGCTGCTTTTACAAAAGGAGGGACACTTTTTCTTACCATGCTGCCTCCAGCAACAAACGCATGCTTTCCTATTCTCGTAAATTGCTGAACTCCAACCATTCCCTCGATTATTGCCCAATCTTCAATTGTTACATGTCCGGCAATATTCACGGAGTTGGCAACTACACAGTTGTCACCCATTATGGTGTCGTGCCCAAAGTGGGTGTAAGCCATTACAAGGCAGTTATTTCCAATCTTGGTAGTCATTTTGTCTACAGTTCCTCTATTAATGGTCACGCACTCACGGATAGTCGTGTTGTCTCCAATTTCAACAGTCGTATCTTCTCCTTCAAACTTAAGGTCCTGCGGAATGGCAGAGATTACTGCACCTGGAAAAATTTTGCAATTTTCTCCAATTCGGGCACCGCTCATTATCACTGCTCCAGGACCTATCCATGTTCCTGCACCAATTACTACATTGTCACCAATCGTAGCAAAAGGTTCGATAATTGCCCCTTCCGCAATTTTTGCGTTTGGATGAATGTTTGCTTGAGGATTACTCATAATTAATTGTTTTTTTCTTTTACGATTTGCGCAAGCATTTCAGCTTCTGACACAATAATTCCGTTTACGTATGCTTTTCCTTTCATGTTTACCAACCCTCTTCTTATCGGACTGATTAACTCTAATTCAAAAACAATCGTGTCTCCTGGTATTACCTTTTTCTTGTATCGAACGTTGTCAATTTTCAAGAAATAGGTCGAGTAATTCTCTGGATCTTCCACTTGGTTCAAGGCAAAAACTCCGCCAGTTTGCGCCATAGCCTCTATCTGTAGTACGCCTGGCATAACTGGGTTTCCAGGAAAATGCCCCATGAAAAATGGTTCGTTTAATGTGACATTTTTCACCCCGATAATTCCATTTTCTGTAATCTCCATTACTTTGTCAATCAACAAAAATGGGTATCTGTGCGGAATCATGTTCGAAATATCATTGATATCAAACAGCGGTTCCTTTGTTAAGTCAAAATGTTTTGTTTTGTCGTTTTTCTCCTCAATAAACTTTGCTTTGAGCAGTTTGCCAAATTCCGTATTTCCGTAATGGCCGGGTCTTGCACTCAAAATATGCCCCTTAATTCTTTTTCCGATTAAGGCAAGATCTCCCACAATGTCTAGTAATTTGTGACGAGCAGGCTCGTTTTGGAACTTGAGTTTAGTGGTATTCAAAACCCCAATTCCATCTAGTTTTATTTCAAGATCCTCTTTTCCAAGTAGTTTTCTTAGTCTGTTAATCTCTTCGTCCGAAATGTCGTCTCTTTCTACCAAAACAATAGCATTGTCCAAATCTCCTCCTTTAATAAGTCCGTTTGCTGCAAGTTGCTCCAATTCACGCATAAAAACAAAAGTTCTGCAAGTTGAGATTTCTTCTTTAAAATCAGTAAGTTGCATCATGGATGCATGCTGAGTTCCAAGAGCTGGCGAACGGTAATCCACCATTACGGTTACTCGGTAATTTTCATCTGGAACAGCCAAAAACTCAATTCCTTTCTCAGCCACCTCGAATTTAATGGTGTCTTTAATTTCAAAATACTCGCGTAATACTTCTTGATCTTCAATTCCTGCTTTTTCAATTGCCTCAATAAACGGTCGTGAACTTCCATCCATTATAGGGATTTCTGGACCGTTTACCTGAATGATGGCATTGTCTATTCCTGTAGAATATATTCCTGCAAGCACATGTTCAGTGGTATGAATTTTTGTGCCGTTTTGCTCGAGAGTTGTTCCTCTTTGCGTTTCGGTAACTCTGTTTACATCACCATCGATCATCGGTTGGTTCTCAACATCCATTCGTTGGAATTTGTACCCGTGATTGGCAGGAGCTGGAAGAATGGAAAGAGTTGTTTTTTTTCCTGTGTGTAGCCCGATACCTTCGAGGGTAACGGTAGATTTTATCGTTTTTTGAAAATCGGTCATGAGTTTTTTTTCTATTTGTTAGATAGCTGTTTTTCTAATTTGTCTACTTTTTTCTTCAAATCTGGTAGACTTCGGTACACAATGTATGATCTTTTGAAATCACCAATCGGAAATGCTGGCGACCCTTGAACAATTTGTCCTTTTTCGGTAATAGTATGACCCACTCCAGATTGTGCTGCGATTTTTACCTCATCGGCAATGGTGATGTGACCTACAATTCCTACTTGTCCGCCAATCATACAATTTTTTCCTATTTTGGTAGATCCTGCTATTCCCGTTTGAGCTGCGATAACGGTATTTTCTCCAATCTCAACGTTGTGAGCAACCTGAATAAGGTTATCCAGTTTCACTCCTTTTTTTATTACCGTAGATCCTAATGTAGCTCGGTCGATGGTGGTATTGGCACCTACTTCTACATAATCTTCGAGAATGGCATTTCCTATTTGGGGTACTTTGGCATAGTTTCCTTCGCTATTTGGAACAAATCCAAATCCATCTCCACCCAAAATCACTCCCGAATGAAGCGTACAAGATTCGCCAATTACACAGTCCGAATATACTCGGACTCCCGCAAAAAGAGTCGTGTTGTCGCCAATTGTTACGTTGTCTCCCACAAATGAGTTGGGGTAGATGTGTACGTTGTTTCCTAGTTTTACATTGTCACCAAAACTACAGTTCGCTCCGATGAAGATATCTTTTCCTAATTCTGTTGAATCTGGAATAAAGCTACTTGGATGAATACCAGGCTTTTTCTTCTTGAACTCATTGTAAATAGCTAGTAATTTTGCAAAAGCAGCCTGAGCACTATCTACTTTAACAAGAGTGCAAGTAGGAGGTATTGCTTTTGTTGGTTCAAAACCATTATCCACGATAACGACAGAAGCGCCAGTAGAATAGAGGTGGTTTTCATACTTCATATTTGATAGAAATGACAGAGTATTTGGCATTCCTTCTTCTATTTTTGAGAGGTTGTTTACCGAGACATTTTCGTCTCCTACAATTGTACCTTCAAGTAAGCCAGCTATTTGTGATGCAGTAAAATCCATTGTAGCAAATGTAACAATAAAATTAGAATTTGAAGGGAGTATCAAGGCATCATAATAACAATGAGATGTTAAATAAATGATCTAGTTTTTTCTAAATCATGACCCCATATTTTTTCACCAAAGGGATTTGAATCGAATTGAAATTAGAAATAGATTCAGGTAGAAAAATATATTTCTTATCGAACATTTTTTTATTCACGTAAAAACTGAGCCAAAATTCATTGCTTAACGCAAAAAGTTCCTCAGGAATGGGTTCGATTTTTTTGAAAGTTTTTGGACCTACTTCATCAAGAGAATGTCGGAATGTAGCAGTTTTTCTTTGTTCTCCCTTTATTTCTCCATAGCCTCTTGTGGAAATCAATACTCCCTCCAGTATTTCTTCTCTGTTATTGATTAGGTAGGCATTCCATTCCCTACTTCCTTGTTCGTTAGTATCTTGTACTATGGCAATGTGTACGTCTATCACCTCTGGTTGAATGATGTCTTTCTTCATAAAAGTTATACTAGTTTTAGGACTTCAAGTCAAAGTCGAATAGATTGGCGAGATTCACCAATAATTTAGATTTTACTTCCTCAATTTCTACCTTCTTGCCCAATTCTTTCTGTAAGGAAGTAACTGCTTTGTCCTCTATTCCACAAGGCACTATGTTTTTAAACAAGGAAAGATCAGTGTTTACATTAAATGCAAATCCGTGCATGGTTACCCATCTGCTACATTTTACTCCTAATGCACAAATTTTTCTTGATTTAATTGGGTTGTCAATATCGAGCCATACTCCTGTTAACCCCTCAATTCTTCCGGATTTGATTCCATACTCCTCTAAAGTAAGAATAACCGCCTCTTCAATATAGCGAAGGTACTTATGTATGTCTGTAAAGAAATTATCGAGGTCAAAAATGGGGTACCCCACAATTTGTCCAGGTCCGTGATAAGTGATGTCGCCTCCTCTGTTTATTTTGTGGTAAGAGATATTGTTCGCATCCAATTGAGTTTGGTTCATCAAAAGATGAGACTCTTTTCCGCTTTTTCCCAGTGTATAAACATGAGGGTGCTCACAAAATAGAAGATGATTGTTGGTAGCTTTCATTGCTTCCCCTACATCTTCTTTTTTTCTGTTCTCTGTTTTTACCGAAACAATGGATTCGAAGATTTTTGTTTGATAGTCCCAAGCTTCTTGGTACTCCATTTCTCCCAAATCCTCAAAAATAACAGTTTTATTCACAAGGAATTAGTGTTGGCTTAGTTGGTTTTTAAGGCTATCAATCGCTTTTATTTCAATAGTGTCAACCCCATAAAATTCTGCTAAATAAATTGATATCCAGTCGGTCATCAGAATGAAGTAGAATATATTTTCAATTTCTGAATTACCTTTTGAATAGAGTTCAATGCAGGAGTGAGCAATTTTAGAAATATTCTTAATCGAAATATCCATTCTTAACTGATTTCTTGGATTGTCAGAGGTATTTCTTAAAAAAATAGCTGAGAATGAATTGTTTCCTCCTTGCCATCCTAGCAGTTCGTTGTGATTCATTTCAGGAACAACATTGGCAAATGCCAAGGTTTTAGTGTTTTCGTTTAGTTGTTGCTTGAATCTTGTTCCCACTCCTTCAAAAGAAGCGTCTGTATATATTAATAGGGTAGTATTTTTCAGTTGATCTGCAACGTCTTTCGCTACTAATTTAATATCATTCACCTCTTTGTTCAGTAATGAGATCGTGTTTTTTATTTCAGAATCAGCATCCAATTTTACAATCTTGTAGTGCTGAAAAATAAAGAGTAACTGAGTAAGGGAGTATGTTAACATTGCACGAGGAGGGTTTCCTCCTGGAATTATCAGAGCCTCGATATTATATTTATCAGCAAGGTTTTTGACTTTGCCACCCGATGTTATGCATATTATTTGACAATTTCTTTTTATCGCCTCTTCTAAAGCTGACACTGTTTCTTCTGTGTTACCAGAGTAAGATGATATTATGACAAGTGAATTCTCATTAACAAATTTAGGAAGAAAATAGGAGTTGTAAGTAGTTATTGGCTTATCACACCTTGATTCAGCAAATTTAGAAGCTATCTTTCCACCAATTCCAGATCCTCCCAGTCCACAAATAATTACGTTTTGAATTTCTTGAATTTCTTTTCTCTCTAAAAGTTTTGAACCAATAGTTTGAGCGTCTTTTAATTGATTGGTGAAATTTGAAATGAACTGTATCATAGTTTCTTTTTTTATTTTTTTGGCTTTTGTTGTAAGTTGTGATAAATTTACCCGACACCAAATTAGTTGCAAAAATATTTGAATTGTGAGGTAAAATTATAAAAAAAATACTTCATTCATACACAAATTAACTTATATCTACTATGAAAACCTATTACAATCCGGATGACCTGAAGAAATTTTCGAAAATCGGTGAATTTCAGAAACCGCTGGCAGACAAGTTTTTTTCTTATTACGGTGATGTATTCAAGGAAGGTGCATTAACAGAAAGAGAGAAATCACTAATTGCATTAGCTGTTTCTCATGCAGTGCAATGCCCTTATTGCATTGATGCCTATACGGTAGACACACTTGAAAAAGGATGTGATGAAGAGGAAATGATGGAGGCGGTGCATGTTGCTGCGGCCATTAGAGGTGGAGCCACTTTGGTGCATGGCGTTCAAATGATGAACAAGACAAAAGAAGTCTCGATGTAAGTCTATGAAATCATTACATAAACAAAAAAACAAGTTTTCGGATATCGCCTACCAACTTGCAGTCTTGAATGATGGGGTAAAAGGTCAATCTTTGCCGAGTTTTTCTCAAAAGTTAGAGGTGACTGGACTCTATCCTTTAAAACCTACTTCTATCGATATCTTTCAAATCAACATGGGAAAGATGTGCAACCAGGTTTGCTCTCACTGCCATGTCGATGCGGGTCCTGACAGAGAGGAAATAATGACAAAACAAACCTTGGCGCATTGCCTAAATGCAATAAAAACTTCTCAAATTAAAACGGTTGATTTAACAGGTGGAGCACCCGAGATGAATCCGCATTTTAGGTGGTTTGTGGAAGAAGCGTTCAAACTGGGTTGTAAAGTGATGGTTCGGTGTAATTTAACCATACTAGTAGCAAACAAAAAATACCGCGATTTACCTGAGTTTTATAAAAAAAATAAAGTCGAAATAGTTAGTTCTCTACCTCATTACAGTTCCAAGAAAACCGATTCCCAAAGAGGCGATGGAGTGTTTGATAGGAGTATTCGAGCATTAAAAATGTTGAACGAAGTAGGGTACGGAGTTTCGGGTTCTGGGTTGATCTTGAATTTAGTTTACAATCCTTCGGGAGCTTTTTTGCCTCCCAGTCAGGATGGATTGGAAAAGCAATTCAAACGGAAGTTAAAAAAGGATTTCGACATTGAGTTCAATTCGCTTTTTGCTATTACAAATATTCCAATTAGCCGATATTTAGAGTATTTGGTCGCCTCAGATAATTACCTTGGCTACATGGAGAAATTAGTGAATTCCTACAATCCAATTGCTGCGGAAGGGGTAATGTGTAGAAATACCATTTCTATTGGTTGGGAGGGCTACTTGTACGATTGTGATTTCAATCAAATGCTTGAAATGAAAGTAGATGTTGAAAAAGAACGTCAACACGTGAGTCAATTTGATGTTTCAACCTTAGAAAAAAGAAGAATCCTGGTCAACGAACATTGCTTCGGCTGCACTGCAGGGGCCGGTTCCAGTTGTGGAGGAGAAACAGTTTAATTTCGGGTATCGCAATCACAGGGTTCAGTGGTCAATACTTTTGTGTTTGGCAACAAAGATTTAATTCTGTCTTGTTCGTCTAACGACATTTCTATCATTCGTAAATCCAGTCTTTTTAGCCCAGGTAATTGTGTTATTTCAGAAGAGATAGTTTCTATGCTGTTTCTATATAAATCAAGCTGTTCAAGGTTTTTTAATTCTCCAATGTCATTTGGAATTGAGGAAATGTTATTGTTGGCGAGCTTCAGGATTTTCAAAGAATTTATTGTGCAAATTTCTCGAGGAAAGGAATTAAAACGATTTGACTTGAGAGTAACTTCTTCTAGAAAAACGAGTTCTTTTATCCCAGTTGGTAGCGTATCTAATTTGTTGTTGCTTAAGTCCAGCGTTACGAGATTTTTTAAGGTAAGAATTTCTTTAGGAAACGTTTTATAGCGTTTTCTGTTTAACTTTAGATGGTAAACTTTATCAGGAGTTTTGAGTGCTTCGCTCAAGGATTTGTAAACCTTGGAAGAACTCGCATTCGATTGAAGGGCAATCAGTGCAAAAAGTCCGAGGACTAGCGCTATATAAAAAGTTAAATTCGTTATCTTCATGGATTAAATATAACTATTTTTCTCAATCTCAAAAGTGAAAAAAGCAAAACCTCCAATCAGTGGCAAAATTGAAATTAGACTTACACGAGCTATACAACAAAGGAGATTTAATTACCAAAGAATTGGAAACCATTATTGATGAGGCAATTGAAAAAAAGATTAAAACAGTAGAGATAATTCCAGGTAAAGGATCGGGCCAGCTCAAGAAAAAGGTAATTCGATTTTTAGAGCAAAAACATATCAAAAATAAATATCATCGAATAGACAAAGACAGTAAAAATTTTGGCAGGCTTTTCGTTTACTTTAAGTTTTAATAATGGGATGTTAATTTTTAAAGAATTTTTTAAATAAATCCTTATTTTTGATTTTAATTCTAATTCAGAAACAATGAAAAAAATAGCTTTAGTATGGGTTGTATTGATGGCAGGACAGTATGCGATCTCTCAAAATAAATTCAGATTCGGTCTTAAATTGGGACCTTCTGTAAATTGGATGAAACCTGACGATGTAAAGAAATTTGAAAATGACGGAGCTACTTTAGGTTTTAATTGGGGGCTGCAAGTAGAATACGCTTTGAGTGATAATTTTAGTTTTTATTCTGGGTTGGAATTAAATCAAGAAAGAGGAAAAATTAACTTCAAACCTTCAACAAATTCCTCTGAGGTTATTTACTTTATGAATAATGAATATAATTTCAGCACATTTAAAGAACAAAATGGAGTTTATGTTCCAGAAGACACTTCTGCTTATGGAGTTCAGTTATTGAACAGAACTTACAAAAGTACTTACGTTACCTTGCCGATAGGAATAAAAATGAAAACCAACGAGATTGGTTACATGACTTACTTTGGTGAGTTTGGACTTAATATTGCTTTTCGAACAGGAACAAAAATCACAGATGATGTCGATTATAGAGAAAACGTTGTTGCACAAGCTAATCTGCCTGATATTAGGAAGGTAAATATGGATGAAGATATGCAACCCATACGGATGCAACTGAGAGCTGGTGCAGGTGCAGAGTATAAAATCTCCGAGGGTTCGTCAGTTTTTGGATCGATACACTACAATTTGGGCTTTACAAATTCGGTAAAGAAAGATTCTAAATTTTTGCTAAATGAAAAAGAGCCAGGGACATACAGGCCCCTAAATCAAAAATTTACTGCTCATGGAATAACCCTGGCCATAGGAGTTTTGTTTTAGGCAAGAACAATAAATGAGACGGGTAACCACTCAGATTCTAGCGGTTACTTTGAGAGAAGAATAAGATGCAAACAAAAAAAGTAATAAATCACATTGTCAGTTGGTTGGAAGAATATTCAACAAAATCCAGTATGGAAGGATTTGTTTTGGGTATTTCTGGAGGAATAGATTCGGCAGTTACTTCCGCTTTGTGTGCTCAAACGTCTAAAAAACTAATTTGTTTAAATTTACCAATCCATCAAGCTCCTAATCAGCTCGAACGAAGTAATAATCACATAAAGTGGTTAAAAGAAAAGTATACGGGAGTTTCTTCTGAAGTGGTGGAATTAACGGCCACTTTTGACCAAATCTGTGGGGATTACCCAAAAGAGGTACAAGACGAACTAACCATGGCAAATGTAAGGGCAAGATTGAGAATGACCACTTTATATGCTTTTGCAGGGCACCACCGATATTTGGTAGCGGGAACTGGCAATAAAGTAGAGGATTTTGGAGTCGGGTTCTATACCAAATACGGAGACGGGGGAGTAGACTTGAGTCCCATTGCAGATTTAATGAAATCTCATGTTTATGAAATTGCCAAAGAATTAGGCGTGATTGAAGAAATTCAAAATGCGAGTCCTACAGATGGATTGTGGGGAGATGATAGGTCAGATGAGGACCAATTAGGTGCTTCCTATCCAGAGCTTGAATGGGCGATGGAATTTGATGGCGATGAATCGGCATTACCAGAAAGAAAAATGGAAATATTGGCAATTTATAGAAAGTTAAACAAGGTCAATCAGCATAAAATGAATCCGATACCTGTATGTACAATCCCTAAGGACTTATTTAAATAATGTTAATTTGAAAAGATTTGTTTTCAAAACAGTTACAAAACCCTATATTTGATTTGCTTTTAACATTATGTCAGACAGTTTAGTAATCATACCCACTTACAACGAGAAAGAGAACATTGAGAAGATGATCCGGACGGTTCATAAACTTCCCAAAGCTTTTCATGTATTAATCGTAGATGATGGTTCTCCTGACGGGACAGCTGAAATTGTTAAAAACCTTCAAGAAGAATACCCAGATTCTCTTCACATTCAAGAAAGAACAGGGAAATTAGGACTAGGTACAGCCTATATTCTTGGATTTAAATGGGCGCTAGGAAAAGGGTATGACTATATTTTCGAAATGGATGCTGATTTTTCTCATCCAGTGGATAAATTGCCCACCCTTTATCACGCATGCGCTTCAGAGGGATACGATTTTAGTATAGGGTCTAGGTACGTAAAAGGTGGAGGCGTAAGTAATTGGGATAAATTTAGATTGTTCTTGTCTTATTTCGCTTCAATTTACGTTCGCATGATTCTGTGGGTAAAAATAAAAGACACAACAGCTGGATTCATGTGTTACTCACGTAAAGTATTAGAATCCATAGATTTAGATTCAGTTAAGTTCATAGGTTATGCTTTTCAGATTGAGATGAAATATACAGCATCTCGATTAGGTTTTAAAGGAAAAGAAGTGCCGATTATTTTTAAAGACAGAGAACTTGGGAATTCAAAAATGGATTCTTCCATCTTTAAAGAGGCAGTTTTTGGCGTTTTTAAATTGAGGTTCAAGAATATTTCTCACAAGAAATAAAATTTCCACAAGAATAGTATTTCCCCTTTTAGATAGTTATTTTTACCAATAAAAAAATAATTCATGCCAATAATTCTTATCAAGAATGGTCACCTCGTAAATGAAGGGGTAATCCTGAAAAAAGATATACTTATCAAAAACGATAAAATAGAGAAGATAAGCGACTCTATTTCTCACAAAACAGCTCACGTGATTGATGCTACAGGAAAATATGTGTTTCCTGGAGCGATAGATGACCAAGTACATTTTAGAGAACCAGGATTGACCCATAAGGCAAATATAAGAACCGAATCTAGAGCTGCTGTAGCAGGCGGAATTACTTCGTTTATGGAAATGCCAAATACAGTACCTAATGCTTTGACTCAAGAACTCTTGGAAGATAAGTATACCATTGCTTCGGAAAGTTCGTTGGCCAATTACTCATTTTTTATGGGTGCTTCGAACGAAAACATTGAAGAGGTTCTAAAAACCGATCCCAAAACGGTGTGCGGTGTAAAAGTATTTATGGGTTCTTCTACCGGAAATATGTTGGTCGATAGCAAAGAAACCCTCACTAATATTTTTTCCAAATGTAAGATGCTAATTGCAACGCACTGCGAAGATGAGGCCACGATAAGAAAAAACATAGCAGCGTACACGGAAAAGTACGGAGATGATATTCCTATCGAGATGCACCCAATTATCAGAAGCGAAGAAGCTTGTTATTTATCTTCGTCTTTGGCGGTAGAATTAGCAAAAAAATACAACACCCGATTGCATATTCTTCATATTTCTACAGCAAAGGAATTGAGTTTGTTTACGAATGATATTCCCCTTGAGGAGAAACGAATAACTGCCGAAGCTTGTATTCATCATTTGTGGTTTGAGGAGGCAGATTATAAAACCAAAGGAGCCAGAATTAAATGGAATCCGGCAGTAAAGAAAAAATCGGACAGAGACGCTATTTTGGAAGCCCTGAATAACAACGTGATTGATGTATTGGCGACCGATCATGCGCCACATACAACACAAGAAAAAGACGGAGTTTATACCAAAGCTTCTTCGGGAGGACCGCTTGTGCAACACGCACTAAATGCTTTGTTTGAATTATATTACGAAGGGAAAATAGAGCTCACCCACATTGCCCAAAAGTTCAGTCATGATGTAGCGCGATGTTTTCAGATTGAAAAAAGAGGTTACGTGAGAGAAGGATACTATGCCGACTTGTTTATTGCTGATTTGAATGAAACTTATACCGTAGACAAAGAAAGCTTGTTATACAAATGTGGCTGGTCTCCGTTTGAAGGGCAAGAGTTCCATTCGAGAATTGAAACAACTATCGTAAGTGGAAATGTAGTGTGGAATAATGGGAAGATTATTGAAGGCACTATTGGCCAAAGACTTTCGTTTGATAGAGAATGAAAAACTTACTTTATATCGCATGGGTTGTTATGTTTTGGCAATGCCATCCAGAAAAAAACTCTGTAGACAAACCAGAAAGATTTATGTCTCAAAGTGAGTTTGCTAATTTATTGTATGACATGAATTTACTGGAAGGTAGTATCGCGAACTTTAATTTTAACATGAAAATGATGAGCGACACTGCGTTGAGCCTGTATCAAGGCGTTTTTCAAAAAAATGGAATTTCTTACGAAGATTATATTGCCAATCAAGAGTATTATATCCTATCCAATTCTATGAAGGAAGTTTCTGAAATTGTGCTCGAGAGAGTGACGGAGGAGTTGAAGAAATATGAAGAGTTAGAACCAATCAAAAGCCTTTCTTTTGTTCAGCTCACTCAACTTTTCGATACAGATGGATTGACTCATTTTATGGAGAAAGACACCCACACTACTTTTCATGAAAGGATGGATTCTTTGTTGAGGTTTTATCGGGTCAATCAGGATAAATTGGCCAACTTTGCAATTGATTCATTGTCTTTTGAAACAAACATAATTAAACTCAAAAAAGGGAAGGATATATTTAGAGAACCTGCCTTGTTTTTTAATAATAAACGAAATGAATAAAGTATCGGTAGTTGGAATCAAAACGTTTTCTCACCACGGTTGTTTGGAAGAAGAGGCAATTATTGGAAATGAATACATTGTAGATGTAGAACTAACAACAGACTTTAAAGTATCTGCTGAGAATGATGATTTATCCAAAACGATTGATTACGTGATAGTAAACAGGGTGGTGGAGGAAGAAATGGCAATTCGTTCAAAATTAATTGAAACGGTAGGGTACAGAATTTTGAAGCGACTCAAAAATGAATCATTTACATTGACACACGCTCGAATCGAAATAAAAAAAGTGAATCCGCCTATTAATGGAAACGTAAACTTCGTTTCAATTGTAGTAGATGAACCTTGCTAATCATCTACCCGAAAAGCTACATATTTAATTTTAAAACCCTTGTTGGCAAACAATGTTTCGTAGTGAGTTTTTATAGATAAAATCTCTTGAAACTCCTCCGAGAATGTACTCCAGTCTTTTTCGTAGATGTTGTTGGAGTTTGCTAAAGTTTCGTATCCATACTCTTCAATCTCTTCGAGGGTAGATTCGTACAGCAGTGTGTTGTCGGTTTTTAAATGAACAATTCCGTTCGGTTTCAATACTTTTTTGTAGCGATTGATAAATTGTCTGGAGGTAAGTCTTTTGTTGGGTTTTTTGGGTTGAGGATCCGAGAAAGTACACCAAATTTCGTCTATTTCGTTTTCGGCAAAAAAGTGTTCGACAAAGTCAACCACATTTCTCAAAAAGGCAACATTCGTTAGCCCTTCTTGGTTTGCTTCTTTCGCTCCTTTCCAAATACGGGCCCCTTTTATGTCAATACCTACAAAGTTTTTGTGAGGATATTTTCTTCCCATTCCAACTGAATATTCTCCTTTTCCACAACCCAATTCTAGCACGATGGGATTGTCATTCTTGAATACCTCTTTGTTCCAATTTCCTTTTAATGGGTATTTTACATCAATAAAATCACTCATAGAAGGTTCAAACACCCTTTCCATGGATTTCATTTCGTCAAATTTCATGAGTTTATTCTTAGCCATTTTCCTCTGATTTCAGCGCAAAGTTATTGTTTTTTATAAGTTTTTCAATAAACTCACAAATTCTTTGGTTTTGCTACGAGCAACAGGAATTTCCTTCCCGCTTTGCATAACCGCAATGTTCCCATCTATGGTCAAATACTCTTTCAGGTGATTTAGATTCAGTAAAAACGATTTGTGAGTTCGAAAGAAATGAGAGTTACCCAGGATATTCACATAGGTTTTTAAAGTGCGTGTATCGGTGTACTTGGTTTTGTTTTTAAAATAAATGTCGGTACAGTTACCTTTAGCCTCAATGTATTCAATGTCCTCAATAGAGACAATTTTGATTCCACGGCTGTGCGAAATCGTTAGTTTGTCTGAAATTTTGGTGCGAATGCTCTTTGCTGTGTTTCTGATGGATTCTTCGTATTCGGTTTTGTTCTCTGGGTGAGAGATGAGCAACTTCAATCTCACTTTTATTTTTTTTTCAGCATCAATTAGCTCCTCAATATCTATTGGTTTTAGCAAGTAATGAACCGCATTTGTATTAAAAGCTTTCAGAGCATATTCTTTGAAGGCCGTAACAAAAACAACTAAAAAATCTTTGTGTTCTAGTTCGTCTAGCAACGATAAACCCTCAGTTCCGGAAGGCATGCAAATGTCAAGGAATAGTACATCTGGTTTAAGCAGCTCAATCTTACTTTTGGCGTCTTCTTTGTTTTGAGCTTTTCCCACAACCTCAATTTCGGGACAATAACTATCAATCATCATCGATAAGTTTTCGCGGGCTAGTTCTTCATCATCTATTATCAGAGCTTTGATTGCCATAAGTAGAGTAGTGGTTTCAGTTTGATGGCGTTAAAATAAGAATAATTCGAGAAATGAATACAGAAAGTGAATCCAAAAGAAAAACTCGGTCAAAAACCAATGGATCGAGGGTTTGGGATTTAAAAATAACCGAATAATAGGTGAAACATACCATTAAATAACCCTCTCTTTTTTCTTAATTATTTTGTTGTTTCTTTATATCAGCACAAACAACACATTTAAAATAGTTACTATGAACCTTACAAAATCTACCCAGAGTACAACAGAATGGATTTTCATAGATACAGGAAACTAAAACATCTTTGGTCTCCTTTCTAGCTTGCTAGAATCGGATCAAAAATCTGCTATTGGGGAATAGCAATCATAATTTTCTTTTTTTTTGTTTAGAGATCGGCTACTCCTTTTGAGTGGCCGTTTTCATTTTGCTTCAATGTATAAAGATTAAATTATGTTATGGTATCTGTAAGCCATGATCCACCCACAGATAATACGTTTTTTAATTCAAGACAATCCTGATAATTAGTTTCATTTACTCCGCCAGTGGGACAAAATTTAACTTCGGGAAAAACCGAACTATAGGTAGATAACGCTTTCATTCCTCCTGCCAAATTAAAAGGAAATAACTTAAAAGTGTCCCAGCCTTGTTCCAAACCAGAAATAATATCTGAGGGAGTCATGACTCCAGGAAGGAAAGGTATTTCACATTGATTCAGTGCCTTTTGTAAAGCTGGTGATGTACCAGGGCTGACAATAAAATTAATATTTAATTCATGGCACTTTTTTAGGTGAGAAACCGATGTGATAGTACCCACCCCTATATTAAAATTGTTTGGTTTCACTTTCATCGCCAACTCGATTGCTTTCCAAGCAAGTTTTGATCTCAGTGTTATTTCTAAACACATGATTCCTTGTAGCGCAAGTTTATTAATAACAGATTCAACATGAGAAAGATCGGTAAAGTTGATGATTGGTATGAGTGGATTGTTTTCTAAAATTGTTCGTATTCCAAATTGTCTATTCATAGTTAAAATATTGTTGCTCCTGTTTCACTAGAGGATATTAATGTTCTTACTTTATCAAATAATTCTCTGCCTGTTCCAGGTATAGTTTCTGGTTCTATTTCGGGTGTTCTTTTTACTACCTGGTCTATGTTCATACATTCTAATTCTCCCTTCTCACAATTTAATCTCAATAGGTCCCCATTTCTTAAAAGCGGAAGAATACCTCCGTCCTTTGCTTCTGGAGTTAAATGAATAGCTGAAGGAACTTTTCCTGAGGCACCAGACATTCTTCCATCAGTCACCAAGGCAACTTTATGGCCATTATGTTGTAAAATACTGAGCATTGGTGTTAGCTTGTGTAATTCTGGCATCCCGTTAGCTTTAGGTCCTTGAAATCTAATTACAGCAATAAAATCTTTGTTTAATTCACTTTTATTGAAAGCTGTGACAAAATCATTTTGATCGTTAAAAACAAGAGCCGGGGCTTCAACAATTCTGTTTTTTGGATTTACAGCAGAAACTTTGCAAACAGATACTCCTATATTTCCTTGAATCAGTTTTATACCACCTTCTGGATCAAATGGTTTCCCAATAGCCGCTATAACTGATGTATCTAATGAGTTGGCAGGACCTTCCTTGAATTCAATCGTATTATTTTGTAAGAAAGGTTCTTGCGTATATTGTGTTAATCCTTTTCCTTTAACCGTCCATACATCTTCGTGCAATAATTCTTTTTCAAGCAAAGTTTTTATAACCACAGACATACCTCCTGCTGCATGAAAGTGATTTATATCAGCAGTCCCATTGGGATATACTCGGGTAATTGAAGGAACTACCTTTGATATTTCTGAGAAATCTTCCCAATTAATATGAATTCCAGCTGCTTTGGCAATAGCCACAAGGTGTATAGTGTGGTTGGTAGAACCTCCTGTCGCCAATAATCCAACAATACCATTTACTATAGTTTTCTCTGATATTATTTTATAAAGGGGCACTTTGTTATGTTCTTCGGTTATCGTGATAAGTTGCTTGACTGCCTCCTCTGTCAGGGCATCTCTCAATGGATTTGTTGGATTTACAAAGGATGATCCAGGAAGGTGCAACCCCATTAGTTCTACGAGCATTTGATTGCTATTGGCAGTTCCGTAAAATGTACAAGTTCCTGCAGAATGGTAGGCTGCAGATTCTCCTTTAAGTAATTCTTCTCGTGATATTAATCCTTTGGCAAAATCCTCTCTTATTTTTGCTTTTTCTTCATTTGATATACCAGTCTCCATGGGTCCACCTGGAATGAAAATGGTGGGTAAATGACCAAATTTTAATGAACCTATAAGTTGTCCTGGTACTATTTTATCACAAATTCCTAAACAAATAGTTGCGTCAAACATATTATGCGATAAAGCAACTACGGTAGACATGGCTATTATATCTCGGCTCAACAGCGATAGCTCCATTCCTTGCTGACCTTGAGTTACACCATCGCACATGGCAGGTACGCCACCTGCGAATTGAGCAACTGCTCCATTTTTCTCTGCGGCTTTTCTTATTTTGTCGGGATAGTTTTCATAGGGTTTGTGAGCAGACAACATATCGTTGTACGCAGATACGATTGCTAAATTAAAAGATGAATTTCCGGTAAGTTTGTTTTTGACATGATCGTCACATGCGGCAAAGGCATGAGCCAAGTTTCCGCAAGACATAATTTCCCTCGACCTCTTATGTTTTTCTGCTGACTGCATTTGACTGACATACTCCGCCCTCGTACTTTTGCTTCGTTCTATTATCCTTTCGGTTATGATTTTTATTGTTCTATTCATGATTGTTGCTTTTAAGGTGCCCAATAAATGGAAATACTTTTTTTTCCTTGTTGCAATAGGTCGTGAATGGGCAATTTATTATCTAAAGGTGTTTGATTTAATATATTTAATTTATTATGTCCCGTGCAAAAAAGGAATAGATATTTAGATTTAATAAGATGATTTAAACTGTAGCTTATTCTCTTTTTAGGGCTTACAGGGGCCATTGTATTGAGAATAATGTCAGAGTTATTTTCTTTGAGACCTTGACTAGAATTATTGTCATTTGGAAACAACGAGGCAAAATGGCCATCTGTACCCATTCCTAAAAATGAAATGTCGGGTTCTTGAAAAAGTTTTTTGTCTTGTCGCACTTGTTTAATGTTTTCAAGTTCGTTGTTTGGCTCCAAGACCAAAGATAAAAACTGGGGCTTTTCGGAGTCAATTCTGTTGATAAGATTATCGTAAAGAAATTTTTTATTTGAATGTTCACTCATTTCGTCTACCAAACGTTCATCAGCTAAACTGACAGTAATTGAATTCCAAGAAATATCAGATTTGGCCAGTTTTTGCAAAAACAACTTGGGTGTAGAACCACCAGAAAACAGAAGGAATAAGTTTTTTTTTGAATCTTGAAGTTTCGTTATTTTGGCAACAGTTTCTTTCACCAGCTGATTCTCAAGATCATCTTTGGTTTTAAATTTGATAATATTCATGTATGAGTTAATTAAGATTCATGCCACGAGTGGCCAGGTAGTAGTATTTCGTCTCCAGGGCCTTGCGTTCCGGCTTTATATAATTCTAGTTCTTTCTCTGTTTTATCCCAATTTTGTGTAACAGAATTAATCCAATTCCAAGACGCTCTTAACTCATCTTCCCTCATAAATAAGGTCTGATTTCCTTTTATTACATCCATTAATAATCTTTCATAGGCATCTGGAAATTCCTTGTCAAACGAACCACCATAATCAAGTTCGAGTGAAGTAGGCTTGTATCGATATCCACCTGGTCCCGGAATTTTAGCCATCTGTACTAGTTCTATCCTCTCTTCTGGTTGTAATCTGATTATTAACTTGTTATTTTCGATTTTTTTTCCATTTGGAAAAAGATTATGCGGAACTTTTTTAAAGTTTATCACAATTTCTGAATATCTATTTTCCATTCTTTTACCAGTTCTTAGATAAAAAGGAACGCCTGACCACCTCCAGTTGTCTACATAGGTCCTTATTGCCACGAATGTTTCAATGGGTGAATCGTATCTATCGATATCCTCCTGGTAGGATGAAACAGGAGTGCCGTTTATTTCTCCTCTTGTATATTGTCCTTTAATTGTATTCTTAACGATAGTTTTTTCATTAAAGGGTCTTAGTGCCTTGAGTACTTTTAATTTTTCGTTCCTGACATTATCCGCGTTAATGTTGGAGGGTGGCTCCATTGCTACCAGGCAAAGAAGCTGAAGCAGATGGTTTTGTACCATATCTTTCAAGGCACCATATTTATCGTAAAATTCTTTTCTAGCCTCAACTCCTATAGACTCAGCAACTGTTATTTGAATATTTTCAATATTCTGGCCATTCCAGGCTAGTTCAAATAAGTGGTTCGCAAATCTCAATACCATTAAGTTTTGAACCGTTTCTTTTCCTAAATAGTGGTCTATTCGATAGATTTGACTTTCTTTAAAGTAGGTCCTTATATTTTTATTTAGCTCCTCAAATGACTCCAGATCATGGCCCAACGGCTTTTCTAAAATAACTTTGGAGTTATCATCTATAATTCCATTTGTAAATAAAAATTCTGAAATTTTACCAAAAATACTAGAAGGCGTTGAAAAATAAAAAAGTGTTTGATCAAACTCCTTTTCATCAAAAGAGTTTTTTAAAGCTCTGTATTGGTCACTTTTTAATAAATCAATTTTTATGTAAACTAACATTCGTTTTATTAAATCAAATTGATTTTGTGATATTTCTGAAATGTATTTTTTCAGATTTAGATTCAATACCTCAGAGAATGTGTCAGTGGTGTAATTTGATTTTGACACGACTGTGATTCGGCAAAATTCAGAGATTTGTTTGTCAATTATTCTTTTGAATAATGCAGGAAAAATTTTTTTCAGTGATAGGTCCCCGTCACCTCCAAATATGATAATGTTAGTTTTCATTAGTTTAGTAAAGCTATATAATTCTTAATTTACCGAATGATAAATAATTAATTCATCGATAGGACATCTTGTAATTTTTGACACTGTAATGGAGTATTTATTTGCAACTTCCAAGAGTAAATCCTGATAAAAAAACGAAATGGATCCAATAAACCCTACTTGGTAGTTCTGATAATTGTGGTAAGGGATAATTCTCTTTTGAAAAAACTCTTCAAATTCGTTAAGAATAATAGATCTTAATATCGGTTCATCTACAAATTGCTGATAGAACTTGGCAAAGCTGGCAAGGAATACATTTGGATTTTTGTCGCGATAAGTCCTGTGAAGAATCTCTTTTTTTGATATATTAAATTCTTTGTCAAACTGGTTTTTAATTTTTTCATCAAGATTTCCTGATAAATATAGTTGAATCAGGCGAATCCCTAAATGTGAGCCACTACCTTCATCTCCAAAAATATATCCATGGGACTCAATATTTTGAACTTCTTTTTCATTTTCCCAAACGCAAGAGTTAGAACCCGTACCTAAAATACAGGCAATTCCTTTTTTCTTGCCTAAAGTTGCCCGAGCAGCAGCAATCAAATCATGATGTACCTTGATAGTAGAATTAGAAAAAAGTTTGGCCAATGCAATTTTTACTACTTCTTTGTTTTCTTGTGTAGAACATCCTGCCCCATAATAGTGGATTTCAGTGACATCCTTGAAATCTATTGTTATATTTGAAAATGCTTCTGATAAAACGGAGTAAATGTAGTTAGAGTCCTGGAAATAAGGATTAAAACCGATTGTTTTTATCCTTTTTATTTCCTCATTTTTATTATTTATTATAGCCCAGTCTGTTTTAGTAGACCCGCTATCTGCAATCAATTGATACATGTTTTGTTATATTATTTTAAATGGAATATTACCAGTTGCAACATTCCCGTTCCCATCATGAACAAATAGGAAAAGTCGATATTCCCCCTTTTTGGGTACAGAAAAATCGACCTGATTGTTCTGTTCGTCTGACTTTTTAAAGACGCTTCTTAAGGGCTTTGGAGATTTTTCGGCATCACCGCCTGTTTTTTTGTCCGTACTCTCAGGTATTACAAGCCATTCATATTTTAGTTTATCATTGTCCTTGTCTGTAATTTCAACTTTTGCAGACAAGGTACTACCTTGAGTTAAAATAATATTATCCGAAGATGTTTGGTCGTTTATTTTAAAGTTGTGAATCGAAGGCGCTTGGTTTTTAGGATTTTTGTTGCTCCAGTTTTTGATTAATACATCCATTACTTCTGTTTCCTCTCCTTCCTCCGTAAATAGCCCGAACCAAGTGGAAGTTTGTTCTTGTTTTTGGCCCCATAAAAACACATACGAACCTAAACAATTGTTCTTGTCTGAATTAATGGCGTTCATGCTAACCTCGTAGGTATTGGCTTTTTCTGTACTCGTTTGTTCTATGGAAGCTCCCCATTCTGTTTTGGCCACTTGCCACCAACCATACGGTCCCCATTCTGCAACTATATAGGGTTTGTCCCAACCATAAATTTTCATTGCTTTGGGTAAATAAGAAATATCTCCGTAAGTGTTTACCCCTAGGATATCTAAACTAGGTGTGTATTTGTTTATTAATTTTATTTCGGCAACATCTAATCCAGCTGTTACTGCCATAGTTGGGTGATTGGGATCTTCTTGGTGTATCATAAGAATTAGTTCTTCAAGGTACTTCCAAACATCAAAATTGGTATAATCTAAGTCCATCTCATTACCCACTCCCCAGAGTAAAATGGCAGGATGATTTTTATATTTTCTAACTATTTGTCTAAATTGTTCCAATTGTGCTTTTACCGCAGCTTCATTGGAGTAATCAAAGCCCTGTCTTTCCTGTCCCATCCAAATCCCGAATGTTACTGTCAGGCCATTTTTGTGTGCTTCGTCCAATATTTCATCTGTATTCGCATCAATCCCCCATGTTCTGATTGAGTTTCCTCCGTAGCTTTTCAGCTTTTCTAGTTCTACAGTTCCTCCCGCACCTTTTATAAAATAAGGTTTACCATCTTTTAATAATTGAAAACCTACCTGTGTTGATTTCACTTCTACCTTGGAAGAGTAACTCGTTAAAAAAAGAAAAATAGAGAGGGAAAATAAGAGGTGTTTTTTCATAGTAGTTAGGTGTAGAAATTATTTTTTTTGATAAACTTTTACGTAATCCACTTCCATAAATTGGGCTGTTTGCATGCTATTGGCACTCACATTACCACCAAGATTTCCTCCCACAGCTGTATTGAGTAATAAGTGAAATTCTGAATCAAAAGGCCACGTAGACGAGATAGTCGTATTAGTTCTTAAAACTTTAAACGTTTCCTGATCATCCATGAACCAAACAATTTTATTGGCATTCCACTCAATGGCATATTTATGAAACAGATTGTCGTATAATATCGGCTCTGTTTCACCAATCTGCATGTGTCCTCCAAATTGATTAGCAAAATGGATAGTATTAAATATTTCACTTGAGCGATTACCTACAAACTCCATGATATCAATTTCACCGCTTATTGGCCAGTTTTCAGAAGGATTCGATGGCAGCATCCAAAATGCATGCCATAGCCCTCCGGCATTCGACATTCGTATTGATGCTTCAATTTTTCCGTATTTAAAGTCACCTTTATTTAAGGACCTAATTCGAGCCGAAGTATACTCTTTGTCACCAAAATTTTCTGAAATTGACTTTATTTTTAAGATTCCATCAGAAACGGAAACATTTTCCTTTCGATAATATTGTTCTTCTTCGTTTCCCCATCCATAAATCCCATATTGCGAACCGTCTCCAATCATATACTCCCATTTGTTTGAATTTAATTCAGTGCCATTGAAGTCATCTGACCATACCAATTTATAGTTTGTGGGTAATGGTTCACTTTGTTTACATTGTACAAACAATGATAGTGATATGAGTATGTAAAATAATTGCTGTAGCTTCATTTCGATTCAATTCATAATAAAAATTACAGCCAAATACGTGTTGGCTGTAATTTAAACAATAGGGTGATAATTATTTTTTTACAATTTTCGATGTTGATATTCCCGCAGCGGTAAAAGTCCTTAAGAGATATATTCCTTTATTCAATGAACTTCCATCTACTTCAACAATTTTTGATGTTGGATTCGAAGTTATGATAAGAGTCCCTTTTAGATCATATACCTCGATTCTTAGGATGTCTTGGTTTGGTGATGAAACAAGCCATTGGTTGGAAGTAGGATTTGGGTAAACTGATAGCTTTGTTTCGACTATTTCATCGATGCTACTAATTCCTGGTTCGAACATCACATCATCAAAGTAAAATGTATCTAAAGCTCCAGCTGTATTGAAGTCGAAGAATATAGAAGCCATATTAAAGGTAAATGCAGTATTTAGGGCTGCAGTTCCTGATGCTGGATTATTAAAATCAAACATGAGATTATTCCATCCTATTACGGTGGTGGTATCCTCAGTTTCACATGTTTGTAAGCTATTCGAAGCATTCTCTACTTTTAGTCTAATTGGAATTCCAGCATACGGTGACCACACTCTTACTGATATTCTCGTGTCTGTACTAGTAAATGGAACTGAAGAGGCCATTCCGATAGGTGTACATATAGATGTTCCAGCCCAAGTTTGTGCACCAGCTGTTTTGATTACTCTCATCACCTTATTAGTTGCCGAAGTAGGATCTGTCATTAACAGGGAAGCGTTTCCACCAAAATCGGTCATCGTGTAATCAACTGTGGTATCGTCAAAGGTAACAGGCAAGTCAATTTGTGACAGTGCAGGAGGAGGAGAGGTAACAAACATTACGTCATCAAAATAGAACGTATCTTGAGCCCCTGCGGTATTAAAGTCCATAAAAATGGAAGCTTTGTCATAAGTATTTGCAATATTAAGAGCAGCAGTACCCGTAGCAGGCGAACCAAAATCAAAAGTTAATGTATCCCAACCACCTGCAGTAACTGTTAAAGCTTCAGTTTCACAAGTAATAGTTGGTGCCGTAGCGTCTTCTACTTTTAATCTAACAGGAGTTCCAGCCGCAGCAGACCATACTCTAACTGTCATTTTTTGATCAATAGCAGTAAACGGAATCGCAGTAGCGAATCCAGAAGCAGTACCAATCGTAGTACCTGCCCAAGTTTGAGCACCAGTAGTTTTGATTACTCTCATTACTTTATTAGTTGCCGAAGTAGGATCTGTCATTAACAGGGAAGCGTTTCCACCAAAATCGGTCATCGTGTAATCAACTGTGGTATCGTCAAAGGTAACAGGCAAGTCAATTTGTGACAGTGCAGGAGGAGGAGAGGTAACAAACATTACGTCATCAAAATAGAACGTATCTTGAGCACCTGCGGTGTTAAAGTCAAAGAATATGGAAGCCATATTATATGTATTCGCAGTATTAAGCGGAG
>Ga0209555_10000403_pt1 | contig 37193 bp, 35 predicted proteins | sample SaaInl85LU_5_DNA_FD_184643 | JGI IMG/M metagenome (GOLD analysis project Ga0209555, IMG submission 184643) | Marine microbial communities from expanding oxygen minimum zones in the Saanich Inlet - ESP_85LU_5_DNA (SPAdes) (version 2) | ecosystem: Environmental > Aquatic > Marine > Intertidal... | reverse complement strand
CTCGTTCAGACATTTTAAAATGCAGTTCGTCTGCCTCTTCATCAAACTCATTTCCTAAAACGTTTTCTTGGATTCCTTCGGCCTTAAAATCGGTAGTGTGCTTAAGCATATCCAATCCAGAAAAATAACCAAATGATAATGCCAAAATAAAAACTGCTAAAGACAGTCTTAACGGTTTTGGTAACTGATGAAGTTTGAAATTCATCCCGCTTATAAGAGTTGTCTGCTTTGCCAATTTTTCATTTTTTGGGTTAAGGAAGATACAGCCATTTTCATAGACTCCACAGAAATTGTTGCGCCAGAAATGGCTTGAACGTCATTAACTTCTCTATTTAAAAACTGCTTCAGCCAACGCTTATTAGCAATTTCTCCACCATAATTCTCTCGGTAAGTCAAAACGCGAAGTTTTAACAACTCCATGTCTGAGGAGTAAATGGCAATGAAATCAAACATATCGTGTTTGCTAGGTGCTTGTTGAATGCAAGCATAGGCATGGGTGCTATCGGACGTAATAATCTCAAAATAATTCGAATCTAAATCAATCTTTGTTTTGCTGTAAGCTGAATCGAAAAAATGTTCTAGTGTACTTTCGGCTTTAGACAATGTATTTTTTGAAGGTTGCCATTGTGAGAATACCGATAAGGGCATCGCGAGTAAAAATAGAATCCCTAGCAAAAAGGAAGAATTTACTTTTCGAGCTATATAATTGTATGTTAGCCAAGTAGTCATTTTCATCATTATTAAAACCATATTCCAACACCCAAGTTAAAGTGCTTTGTTTCCTCAGTTGAAGCGGCATTACTTCTCAATTGGTAATCTGCTTTAAAAGCCGCTCCCTTATTTAATTTATATGTAAAGCCAAATGTTTTATCTATTCTGTCGTAGGCTAAATTAGCGTCAAAACCGTCCGTCTCCTCATGTGTATTATAGCTTTCATAGCGCGCAAATGCAATCAGCTCATTTTCTGACTTGCCGTTTAAAAGGTTGTAGCCCGCTTCAATGTAATATCCTAATAACTTTGACCCTATATCGCTAGAAGTTTTGGCGTTGTACTCTGCCGTATTTTCTAGATTAGCAAGGGTGTATTGACCTCGAGCTTGAAAAGGACCATTGTTGTAACGGGCATCAACCCCCATCATAGTCAAGCCAACTTGTGTTGAATCAGCCTCAAAGTCTGAAGTCTCTGAGTTGCCTTTGTAAAAAGAAGCCCCGAGGTTCCACCCTAAAATTCCGAAATAAGAAACTCTACCAGCAACATCAAAATCTGATACTATTGCTTCAGCGCCTTTTTGTCGGCCGCTTCTAATACCGTTTTTTCCATTAAATTTAGCCACCCCATTATCATAACCCAAAGGCCCATTTACCACCATCAATTGATAGTTAATAGACTGCTCGTCTAAACGGCCATTAAGACCTAAACCTATTTCTCGCCATGTAGTAGGAACAATGTATTTATCGACATTAGTTCGCTCAACGCCATTAAATGTAGGAGGCTCATGATAAAGGTTTTGAATGCCCATTGGAATTAACATTAAACCCGCTTGTAGGCTCATGTTATCTTTAATTTTGTAATCTAAAAAGGCTTGTTCAACATATAATTCCACGATATGTTCGTATTCGATTTCTGAAACAAAAGTTATTTTATCGTTGAACTTATAACCTAAAAATGTAACCAATCGGTGAACATCAAGTTTTCCGTTAGCGTTCATTTTATTGTTATCATCTAAGTTGAAATTGCCATGAATTTCCCCGTAACCTCCAATAATTAGCCTGTCGTTTGAACCTAAAATATTTTCGGCTGAATTTTGAGCAAATAATGATACTGTAAAACACAGCGCCATTATTGTTGTTAATCGGAGTTTTTTTATCATTATTATTGTCATTAGTTGAAGCTTATTAATCATTTAAGGGCTTTAATTAAATTTTATTTTTGCAAATATATGGACTTAGTTTTTATTTAGACTAATTTTAAATAGTAAATTTTTAACTATTTTTTTTCTACTGATATTTAGTTAAATTTGGAGGTATGAAAAACTACTTTTTAATCTGTATACTTCTGTTGAGTTGTACGCCTCAGGAGTTTTTAGTTTCATCGTCTTACCAGCATTGGGTGGGTGGCAGGAAAGAGAGCGGTTCTGGAACAAATTATAAATTTACCATAGTCGCTCCGGAGCACCACAATAACTTTCAGATCAATGAGATTTTTGCTCATAATTCTGCGCTGAGATTTTCTATATATCCTGAAAATTTTGAGAAAGGCGATACCCTAAAAATCAATGCCTATAAAAATGAGAAGAAAAAAACAGACTCTCAAAAGCAGGATGTAATTAGCTATCAGTTATTCGATAAAACCATCATCCTGCCAATCGATGATATGAAAGAGCTAGAGAAATTATACTACCCTTAATTTTATGGTATTGCCAATAAAGAAATTATCTTTGTAGGACTATGCGAGGAAAGAAAACGGTTTTAATGATTTTGGACGGCTGGGGACATGGTGACCGTACTAAATCTGATGCTATTCATCATGCGAACACCCCTTTTATTGACTCTCTTTACCAAACCTATCCTAACACCGAACTACAAACAGATGGCTTAGCAGTCGGTTTGCCAGAAGGACAAATGGGCAATTCAGAAGTTGGCCATCTAAATATTGGAGCCGGTAGAATTGTTTACCAAGATTTGGCTAAAATAAATAAGGCTTGTGCTGAAAAGACCTTAGAAAGCATGCCAAAACTGCAAGCGTCATTTCAATACGCTAAAGACAACAACAAGCCCCTTCACCTTATGGGCTTAGTTTCTGATGGCGGAATTCATTCACATTCGTCCCATCTTTATGAATTGTGTAGGCTAGCCCAAAAAGCTGGTCTTACAAACGTTTTTGTTCATGCTTTTACAGACGGAAGAGATACCGACCCTAAAAGTGGCAAAGGCTTTTTAGAAAATTTAGAACAAAACCTTTATGGCGCAAAAATAGCATCCATTTGTGGGCGCTACTACGCCATGGATAGAGACAACCGATGGGAACGGATAAAGCTTGCCTATGACCTACTTGTAGAAGGAAAGGGGCAGCACTTCACCTCTGTCAGCGAAAGCATGCAATCGTCTTACGATGAGAACGTAACGGATGAATTTATTAAACCCATAAGCATTACAGAAAATGGTCAAGCAGTAGCTACAATAAAAGATCGTGACGCTGTAATCTGTTTCAATTTTCGTACCGACCGTTGCAGAGAAATTACTACAGCGCTTACCCAAAAGGAAATGCCTGATTTTGAGATGCGTCCAATAAACTTGCATTACACTACCATGACGATGTATGACAAAAACTTTAAGAATGTAAACGTCATATTTGAAAAAGACAACCTCAACAACACACTGGGCCAAGTCATTTCAGAAAATGGACTGAAACAAATCCGAATTGCTGAAACCGAAAAATACCCTCACGTCACCTTTTTCTTTTCAGGCGGAAGAGAGGCAGAGTTTGAGGGCGAAAAACGACTAATGGCAAGCTCTCCCAAAGTAGCTACTTACGATTTACAACCTGAGATGAGCGCTCATGAAGTGGTCGCTAAAATTGTTCCTGAATTGGAAAACGGCACTGCTGAATTTGTTTGCCTCAATTTTGCTAACCCTGATATGGTGGGGCATACTGGAGATTACAACGCTATCGTAAAAGCTGTTGAAACAGTTGATCAGTGCACAAAAGAAGTGGTAGAAGCAGGATTGAAAAGCGATTATGCCTTTATCATCATTGCCGACCATGGCAATGCCGATTTTGCTATCAATGCAGACGGAAGTCCCAATACTGCACATACAACAAATTTAGTCCCTTGCTTTTTATTAAATACGGATTACAAGAATATACACAATGGAAAACTGGGCGACATTGCCCCAACAATATTAACCCTCATGGGAATAAACATTCCCAAAGAAATGACAGGAAATAGCTTAATTTAAATTATGACACACATTACCGACTACATTCAAGAACACAAAGACCGATTTATTAACGAACTAATGGATTTACTTAGAATTCCATCCATTAGCGCAGACCCAGCATACAGCCAAGATGTTCACGCTTGTGCCCAAGCTGTGCGAGATCACTTAATAAAAGCTGGTGCCGATAAGGTTGAAATCTGTCAAACCGCAGGCTATCCCATCGTGTATGGCGAAAAAATGATTGACCAAAACCTACCAACAGTATTGGTCTATGGACACTATGATGTTCAGCCTGCCGACCCTCTAGAATTGTGGGAAAGTGGTCCTTTTGAACCCATTATAAAGAAAACAGATATTCACCCCGACGGTGCTATATTCGCTCGTGGGGCATGCGACGACAAAGGACAAATGTACATGCATGTTAAAGCGTTTGAACTAATGATGCAAACCGACTCCTTGGCATGTAACGTAAAATTCATGATTGAAGGAGAAGAAGAAGTAGGCTCAGATAATTTAGGAGACTTTGTAAAAGCAAACAAAGAACGCTTGAAGTGCGATGCTATTCTTATTTCTGACACTGGCATTATTGCCAACGACACCCCTTCCATCACTACTGGTCTGAAAGGCTTAAGTTATGTAGAAGTAGAAGTTACGGGTCCAAACCGCGATTTACACTCTGGACTGTACGGCGGTGCCGTTGCAAATCCAATTAATATTTTGTGTGAAATGATTGCTTCTTTGAAAGATGAAAACAACCACATAAGTATTCCTGGTTTTTACGATAATGTAGTTGAGTTATCCACTCAAGAAAGAGAAGACATGGCACGCGCACCATTTTCTTTAGAGGAATACAAAAAAGCTCTAGACCTCAGCGATACCCATGGTGAAAAAGGCTATACCACCATGGAAAGAACAGGCATACGCCCTACCCTTGACGTTAATGGTATTTGGGGCGGATACACGGGCGAAGGTGCTAAAACAGTCATTGCTTCCAAAGCTTTTGCTAAAATTTCTATGCGTTTAGTTCCAAACCAAACCGACGGAGAAATCACCAAATTATTTGAAGATCATTTTAAACGTATTTCACCAAAAAGCGTCAAAGTGGAAGTGCGCCCGCACCACGGAGGTGAGCCATATGTAGCCCCAACGGACAGCCCTGCTTATCTTGCAGCCAGTGCCGCTATGGAAAGCACCTATGGCAAGAAGCCAGTACCGGTCAGAAGCGGAGGAAGTATTCCCATTGTGGCCTTGTTTGAACAAGAGTTAGGCGTTAAATCTATCCTTATGGGTTTTGGCCTGGACAGCGATGCCATACACTCCCCTAACGAACACTATGGCATTTTCAACTATTTGAAAGGCATAGAAACTATCCCTCATTTTTACAAAAACTTCAAGGAAGAATTCAAAGGGTGAAAACCGTAGATGAAGGAAAGCCCACATACCAACGCCCTTATTAATGAGAGCAGTCCATATTTATTGCAGCATGCACATAATCCGGTAAACTGGTATCCGTGGAATGAAGAAACCCTAGCACTAGCAAAAACAGAAGGAAAGTTACTTATAATTAGTATCGGCTACTCGGCTTGCCATTGGTGCCACGTAATGGAGCACGAAAGCTTTGAAGATGAACAAGTGGCACAAGTCATGAACGAACGCTTCATCAATATAAAAGTGGATCGCGAAGAACGCCCAGACATTGACCAAGTGTATATGAACGCCGTTCAGCTCATGCATCAGCATGGCGGCTGGCCACTAAACTGCATTGCTCTGCCCGACGGCAGACCCGTTTGGGGAGGCACCTATTTTCCCAAAGAACAGTGGATAAGTCAAATTGAACAAGTTGCCAATTTCTACGAAGAAAAGCCGCAAGAAATGTTGGAGTATGCCGAGAAATTAGCCAAAGGCATTCAACTTTCTGAGCTAGTTTCCTACAACACAGACAAAGCCTCTTTTTCTTGGCAAGATTTAGAAAACGTTATAGAAGCCTGGAAACATCAGTTTGACCACGACGAGGGCGGAGCAAACAGAGCGCCAAAATTTCCCATTCCCAACAACTATCAATTTTTGATGCGCTATGCCCATTTAAAAAAGGACAATGCCCTAAGCCAATACGTTCAATTGACTTTAAATAAAATGGCTTTCGGTGGCATCTACGACCAAGTAGGTGGTGGCTTTGCGCGCTATTCTACCGACAAATTTTGGAAAGTTCCTCACTTTGAAAAAATGCTGTATGACAATGCCCAATTAGTCAGTCTATACAGCGAAGCTTTTTTAGCATATAGCAATCCGCTTTACCAACAAACGGTTGAACATACTCTTGAATTTATAGAGCGGGAACTTAGCGACTCTACGGCTGCTTTTTATTCGGCTTTAGATGCCGATAGTGAAGGGGAAGAAGGCAAGTATTACGTTTGGAAAAAAGAAGAATTAAAAACCCTTTTGGGAGAAGATTTCGCCCTATTTTCTAAGTACTACAATGTCAATAGCAAAGGCTTGTGGGAAGAAGGCAACTACATACTTTTGCGCGACCAGTCTGACCAAGAATTTTGCCAGAAAGAAAAAATTGAATTAGCGGTATTGCAAGAAAAAGTGCGCTCGTGGAACAGCACCTTATTAAATGAAAGAGAAAAGCGCATTCGCCCAGGATTGGACGATAAATCCTTAACCTCATGGAATGCCCTCATGTGTAAAAGCTATGCCGATGCTTATATGGCTTTTGGCCATTCGGACTACCTCAACAAAGCCATTGGCAACGCCAACTTTATTCTAAACCAACAAAAGAAAAATAACGGTGGCCTGTGGCATTCGTACAAAAACGGACAATCTACTATCAATGGATTTTTGGAAGATTACGCCTTCACCATAGAGGCTTTTATTCGATTGTATGAAGCGACTTTTGACCTTCAGTGGTTAGAGCATTCTCAACAATTGGTGAGCTATTGCAAAGGTCATTTTTACGATACGGAAAGCGGCATGTTTTTTTTCACTTCTGATGAGGACGCTCCATTGGTTGCACGAAAAATGGAAGTTAACGATAACGTACTGCCCGCCTCCTCTTCAACCATGGCGCATAACCTCTTTGTACTGGGACAGCTTTTGGGCAATGACGACTACCTAAATATGGCCAGCATACAACTGAACAATATAAAAGGGCAAATGTCTTCTTACCCTTCTGGCTATTCCAATTGGGCAAGCCTGATGCTAAAATATGTCGCGCCATTTTACGAGGTGGCTATAGTGGGCGCTGATGCCCATGCCACTGCCTTAGCGTTTTACCAAAGTTATCAGCCCAATTGCCTTTTGCTGGGAAGTAGAAATGAAAGCCCTCTGCCTTTGCTACAACATAGAATAATAGAAGGACAAACTACAATTTTTGTCTGTCAAAATAAAAGCTGTAAATTGCCTACTACTGAAATAAAACATGCGCTAAAATTAATGCAATGACCTACTTTAAAGAAGAACAATTTTTTAGACAAAAGTTACTCTGGATAGTTATCCTCTTTTTCCCTGCATTTTCATTGTACGGTATATATGAGCAAGTCCTTATGGGTAATATTATTGGCGATAAACCCATGAGCGATGAGGGGGTTATTAGCTTTTCAATACTAGTTGGTCTAGGTTTGCCCGTATTGTTTTGGTTTATGAAACTTAAGCTAAGGGTTAGCGAACAAGGCCTACACTATCAGTTTTTTCCTGTTCATTTCAAAGAGCGACTCATTACTTTTGAAGAAATTAAAAGTTACAAAGCCCGTACCTATTCGCCTCTGAAAGAGTTTGGCGGTTGGGGTATTCGATTTAGTTTTGAGAGCAAGGCTTACAACGTTAGTGGCGATAAAGGGTTGCAAATAGAATTGGACAACGGCAGAAAGATTTTGTTTGGCAGCCAAGACCATAAGGCTATGGAAAAAGCCATGAAGAAGGCTCAAAATTCTAATTAGGCTTACACTCTTCCTCTTTACAATGCAAGGGAATAATCTGACGCTTAACAGCCAATTCATTATAAGCCCAATGCCCTAGCCTACTCACTTTTAAAATGTAAAAAATAGGAACAAACACCCACAAAAGGGGCAATCTGAGTACGATTTGCCAGATGCTATCGTAACCGTAAAAGATGCGAGAATGTTTATTGGTAGAAGCTATTTGCTGTAAGCCTTTTTCTTTGGAAATAGCTGTGCCCTCATAAGTGCGTATATCGGAATGGTGAATGTTTTTGAACACATCCAAACGCTTGAGAAAAGACCCAAAACGCATACACATCGGACACCACGAATCTATATATACGACTAATGAACTCATGATGTAAAAATACTAAAAGTTTGCTCTAAAGAATTTACTTTACTAGCAGTGTTTAATCCATAAATAGTATAAAAGACATACTATTAAAGCCGTTACATTATTCCACAATATTTTTTTTATGTTTTTTTTCATTGCTTAAATTCTTCACAAACTCCAATTGTTGAACTAAATCTCTAGCGTCAATCTTAATGACACTATCTACTTCTAAATTCTCGTTAAACAATATAACGCCAGAACCTTTTAGCCCAAGTTCTTTGTAGTGTTCGTGATAATCATAAACTATTGTATTAGACATTTCATTTTGCCTTAATTCAGTCAAGTCTATAACCGTACCCAGTGCATTAACAACTAAAAGTGTACTGTCAAATTTAGAATGAGCTATTACATCAGCTAAATTACTATTGCAATTAGGGCAACCTTCTTCAGTCAAAACTATTATAGAATGAAACTTATTTTTTAGAGAGTGTATTTCTAAATAAGTTGAAACACTTGTATTATGCATACAAGCTAACAATAAACTACTCAACAGTATAAATATTAAAATGGGTTTTTGTGGGCTCATAGTTTGTTATGAATTTAGGTTTAACTTTTATAAAAACTCCTTTACTTGTAGAAAAGGAAAAGGTAGGAGAAACACTGTAATCTTTTATAACAAACTCTTGTAATTTGTTAAAATCCTCATTATAAACCAACCATGACCAATTGCGCTTGTCCCAGCAATCTTCTTCATTACCCTCAAATTTATGATAGGCAAAAAGGTATTTAAAACCTGTTTTATTAGCTTCGATTATTTTACTTAAAAAACTTGCATTTCGTGTTTGCCAGAGAGTATGATCTTGCGCTTTAATTCTGTTATTTTTTGTGTTTTCAAATAACCTGTTATGTGGCATTGTTTTTTCTTCATACTCAACAAAACACTTTTTATAAATTTTTCCATTTAAATCATAGCAATACAAAGTGTCAGGTATTAAAGAAATAATATTTATTTTATCGTTTGATAAAGAATACAATGGAATATCATCTTTCATATAATTTAATGGAATGAAATTAGCATAAAACGAATCAATTAATAAAGTTGCTGTAGATTCACTATCAATTAAATTTTCAACTTTTAATATATATGGAAAAAACCTTGATTTGTTATAATATTCTAACTGGCTTTCAGATGTTGTTTTCAAATTTGAAAAATCTGGGTAAACATGAAAATATAAATTCTGCTTATATAAAAAGTCACTATTCCATGAAGATTCAAACTCCAATGGGTCTGTTGTTAAATCTTCAAGATTTATTTCATGTATACATTTACCATTTGAGTTAATGAACAATACTGAATTATTAAGTTTTGATAATACTAAAATTGTATCCAAAGACCAGATACTGATATCGTTGAGGTCTTGAAATTCAGTTGCTTGTCTAAAGTTAATGGTTTTAACAAACTCTCCATTCAAAGAAAAAAAACTAACTGACTTTTCTGTCTTTCCATTTCCCAAATAAATGTACTCTTTTCCTGTGGACTCATTCTTATAAACTCCTGAAAACTTATTACTTGGCACAAAATCTGTTTCAAACATTTGCTTACCTACTTGCTTTAGTTCCAAAGTATCATTATTGCAAGAACATAAAAAAGTCAATAAGCCTATCATTAGACTTATTGACTTAGTTGTTAATAGATTTGACACTCTATTTTAATTGAAACTGATATACTATGTTAATCTTTTCATCACTTTTAAACAAAAGATAATGTTTCTTTTGAGAAGTATTGTATTTGTATTCAACATCTTGGCTTAAATTAATTACATTATCTAAAGAAGCTGCATCTATATAACTATTGAGTGTACTATAATTTTGTTCAAAAACTCTAGAAGTTGTTGGCTTATGCCCTTGTTCTATAACAGAAAACACCTCTGTAAAAAGCGAAGATTGTATCCCAATTACAACTATATCTGGATAACAGTTACCATTTGGTAAAAGACAACCATAATTATCCCCACCAAAATCAGCATACTTTTTTAAGTTACCAATAATACCACGCCTCAGTTCAGGCTTCAACTCCGTAACATTTTGAGGTTCATAAACTTCATTTTTACTACAAGAAGTAAAAAATACTGTTCCTAATAACACGGCAATAACTGCTAAAGCCGTAAATTTTAAATTTAGTGTTTTCATTACTTTAATTTAATTAATAATGCCAACAAAATTAATGGCTCAGTGTCTCATTTGGTGAGACGCTTAAATTTTTTCTACTAATTCTTCCAGAGTTAGTTCAAATTCGGCGGTGTATTGGTGAATTCGTGTTAGATAACAATACGAAACGGGCGCACCAATTGATTTTAATATGTCAATATCTCTAAAGAGTGTTGCTCTAGATACTTCTAAGCGTTTGCACAATTGGCTTGTAGGTATGCATTTTTTAGCAGCGAAGAAACGGTGCAAAGAATAAATACGCATAAGTTGTTTTTTAGACATAAGTTCTATTTCATTGCATTAAGGCCAGCTTAGTGCAATATAATAAAAATAAATACTATAAAATGGAAAATATATTAACGCTTCACTCCCGCCACAAAATCCTTTAGGTAAAAAGGCTCGTAATAGGCTACGTCTTCAAATGCTTTTTTGGTAAATTTTTGCTGCGCCAGTTCTACCATTCCTTTTGCTGAAGGGTAAACGCCTAATTCAAAATAGGCGTTGGGGTGAGTCAGTATTTCTTGGCATTTGTCGGCGCCATCGCCAAAGAAAAGGAATGGGGCCTTTTCCAGCTCATCGGCAAAACTATCCGCTTCAATTACCTTAGCAGAAACGGGACTGTGGTGTTTGCCAAAGAACGCACAATAGACTTCCATACGCCTCGCGTCTATCATTGGGCAAAGAATATGTTCAGCATAATCATCCTTCACGACTTGCGCCATAGCTTCCAAAGTAGAAACTGAAATAAGCGGTATATCCAAGGCATAACACATGCCTTTAGCCGTCGAAACGCCTATGCGCAAACCAGTATATGAGCCTGGTCCTGAACTAATGGCAACAGCATCTAAATCTTTAGTGCTGAATTGGTGCTTTGCTAAAATATCTTGAATAAAAACCGTGAGTTGTTCGGCATGCGAATACTTTTCAGAAACCTCTTCTATGCAATCCAAAAGTTGTCCGTCTTTTGCCAAGGCAACCGAACAGCTTTTAGTAGCAGTTTCTATGTTAAGTATCAGGCTCATTTAGTTTACACTAATCGAAAAACTTGATGATGATTTTTTTTCATTTACATCTTCCGAATCAACAAAAGAACCGTCTTCGAGTGTTCGTGATACAGCACTGTATGGCCCAGAAATAATTTCTTGATCTTCTTCTAATCCGCTAAGAATTTGAATATACTCATCATCTTGAATGCCCGTAGTAACTTTTAAAATATTGGCCGAATTATCCTCAAGTGCAAAAACGCATTCCATCTTTTCAGCTGGATTGGCAGTGTCTTCTCTTGTAGTAACGGCTTGTATTGGTAAAGTCAGTACACCGTAAGCCCGTTCGGTTTGGATATCTACCGTAGCGGTCATTCCTGGTCGGAAAGAAACCTCATCTAATATTCTAACCTTTACTTCAAAATTAGTAACCTGATCGGCACTCACACCCATTACATTGGCAGAGTTGGCAATTTCAGAAACTATGCCTTTATACACATTCCCTAAATAGGCATCTACTTCAATGAGTGCAGTATCGTTGAGGCTTACGCTGTTAATGTCGTTTTCATTGACCTCAACCGCAACTTCCATAAGTTTCAAATTGGCAAGTCTCAATAACTCTGTCCCTGCCATTTGGGCTGTACCTACTACGCGTTCTCCTAGCTCCACATTGAGGCGAGAAATAGTTCCGCCAATGGGTGCGTAAATGTTTGTTTTGTTTAGGTTTTCACGGGCTTCTCTCAAAGAGGCTTGAGCACTAGAAACCATATACTCTCCATCTTCTACACTCAAAACAGCAACCTTGTACGAGGCTTCTATCTTTTCAAATTCTGACTTCGAAATCGTACCGTTGTCAAATAGTATTTTATTTCTATTGAAATTCGACTCGCTTTCGGAAAGCTGGGCAATGGCTTTTTCTAAAGCCGATTTAGAAGTGTTTAAAGAGGCTTGACTTCTTTCCAACATTGATTGGTAAGTGTCGGGCTTTATCTTTAGCAAGAGGTCTCCTTTTTGGACCTTATCGCCTTCCATTACGTATAGGCTGACTATCTCACCGGAAACATCTGGAGAAATTTTTACTTCAGTTTCTGGCTGTATCTTACCACTTGCCGAAACGGTTTCAATAATATCTCTTTTTTCCGTCTTTACGGTTTTTACGGTAATGGGATCTTCGGAAGAAATCCAGCCGACTTGAGTGGCTATAAAAATCAATAGCGAAATGCTACCAACCGCCATGCCCGAACGCTTCATCCATTTGTTATTCTTTTTTCTTCCATAAAAGAACAAGGCGATACCAATTATAATAAAAAATACTGTTTTCATAATCTAAAAAGTAAGGGGTTTACCCATGTAAAAATCTAACATTTTGGTTTTAAAGATGTAATCGTATTTGGCTTGCAATAGGTCTGTTTCAGCCCTAAACAAGGTGTTTTTTGCATTGTTGTAGTCGTAAGACGTTATAAGCTGTAAATCGTATTTCTCTTGGGTGTACTGAAAAGACTGCTTTTGAAAATCTACTGTTTTTTTGGAAGCAATGTATTTCTTGTGGGCAGAAAGCGCATCGTTTTGTGCTTGCTCAATTGTCTTTCTCAAATCGTTTTTGGATTGTTGCAAACTATATTGCGATTGTAACACACCTATTTTGGCCTGATTTATTCGACTGTTGGCCTGCCAAGCATTAAATATTGGGATGCTCAAATTAAATCCAATGGATTGACTAACGTTGTCGTTGAATTGGTCTTCAAAAGAATAGTCTTCATAAATGGGGTAAGGCAATAATGCTAGAGAATCGTAACCCACAAACTTTTGGCTTGCTGAAGAATAAGCTGTTCCTAAACTTGCCGACATGCTTAGTCGAGGGCTTCTTCCACCTTGCGCAATGGCCAATGATTTTTCGGAACTTTGCAACTTAGATTCTGCACTCTTTACATTTGGTAAATTTTCAACAGCCTGATTGTAAACATCATCGGTATTCAATAGCGTAAATTGTTCGGAAGGCTCAACGTCAAAATCTTCAATGGTGAAATCAGTGGCAGAGGGTAAATCCAATAATTGTTTTAGATTTAATAAGGCAATGTCTCTTTGACTTTCGGCATTGATAAGCTGTAATTCTTCTTGGGCTTTTTGGGCTTCGGTATTTAACAAGTCTCCCGCAGGTAGACTTCCTACTTCTACCATATTGCTGATGCGTTGCACTTGCAACTCTGAAACGTCTACTTTTTGCTGACTGACCAAAATCAAGTCCGCATTGTAAAGCAATTGTAAGTAAGCCGTTACTATGTTTACAGAAATATCGTTAGCTATTTTTTCGGCATCGTACTTTGAGGCTAAATAATCGTAATTGCTTTTTCTGATTGAATTGATGTTCTGAAAGCCGTTAAAAAGGGTAACGGACGAACTCAGCCCAAAGCTATTATTGCGTATTCTATCTACCGTAATCTCGTTGGTTACGGGGTCAATGTTTCTTCCGAAATTGGTATTGTCAGAAATGTTTCCATTCAACGAGGGCAATAAGCCCATTTTGGATTGGAATAGATTTTGCTTTGATAAATCTGCATTTAGGTAGGCTTGCTTAATGGTCAAATTATTTTCTTGAGCATAGCGTAAGCATTCCTCTAATGTCCATAATTTTTGAGAAAATAAATCAAGTGATAGCGCACAACAAAAAAGTAGAAAAATGACTTTTTTCATAGGTAACAAAGTTAGATAAAACTATTGACTATGCTCTTTGGTGTCTTTTGTACCTCGACCATACTACAGCCACAATGGCTAAAGCAATGTAAGGCATAGCCATAAGGTAAAGAATTCCATCATTAAGACCTGCTCCTATACTGCTTCCTCCCTCAATGTTGCTTTCCACAACGGATTTACACATAGCGCACTGTGAAAAGGCCTGGACATTGGATAGAATAAAAACAAAAACTAATAGCACTCTTTTCATAGGTACAAATTTAAGCATAATACGGCATCATAAAAAGATAAACCATAACTCCTGTAATGGCTACATACATCCAGATTGGAAATGTCCATTTTACGATTTTTACGTGCTTTTGAAATTCGCCAGTAATTCCTCTGTAAATCGCCAGTAAAGCAAGTGGCAAGACAGGAATAGATAATAAAATGTGTGAAATGAGAATGAAAAAATAAGTAGGTCGAAGCCAGCCCTCACCACCATAAGGAACTGGCGAATTGGATAACTTTGAAATTACATAAGAGACTAAAAATATAGCCGATAAGATAAATGCACTCATCATAGAAATTCTATGTAGGGCTATCTTTTTGTTTTTAATCCAAACAAAACCTACAAAAAGAAGCACAGCTGTTGAAGCGTTTAATACAGCATGAAAAAATGGTAAGGACCTCAAATCAGCACCCCCAAAGGATAACCTCAAATCATCTGGCAAAAACATTAATCCAGCAACAGCCAACGGAATGATTACCGATAAAGCCACGATGAGTGGAATGTAAAATTTATCGTTTTGATTCATCTTTATCCTTCTTTGCTAAATTATATTCTGCCATTAACACTTTAATGTCGTCTATAAGTAAATCAATTTGATAATCGTTAGTGCCATCATAAACGCCAATATTGTTTCCATTGTCATCTTCTCTCGCTCTTATTCTTCCTTCTTTATCAACGAGTACAAAATACTCTGAATGTAAAAATCCACCCTCAGCAGTACTGTCTTCCATTGCGCTGACTAAATAGTAATTTGCTATATCGTAAATGTCCGCTCTATCTCCAGTAACAAAGTTCCAATTGGATAAATCGGCTTCCATTTTTTGAGCATATTCTAACAGTACTTCAGGCGTGTCGTATTCTGGAAAAACAGAATGAGAAATAATTTTTAATCCAGAGTAGTTTTCCAATTTTTGCTGTACGCGTCGCATATTATAAGTCATCACTGGACAAATGGTCGGACAAGTTGTAAAGATGAAATTGGCTAAATAAATACTTCCTTCGTAATCGTCTTGACTGACGGTTTCTCCAAACTGATTGGTAAAACTAAAATCTGGGATGTATTTATGCTGAGACTCATCTTCACCGCCTACATAAGGCAGGTGCGCAAAATTGTGATTGCCGTAGCTAAAGAAAATATAAATAGCAGAAGGCAGAATTAAAATGAGCGCCGCTAATAAGCCTTTATACTTCTTCATTATAAGGTTCCAAATATATAGTGGCCTTCCGTTAGAAGGATAAACAATAGGTAAGGAATTAACACCACTGCAGGTAATAAGATAGAAAGCTTTAGTCCTTTCGCTTCATGACCTAAGTGCATGAACTCCATTACGATGTATGCCGCTTTTATAATTGTTAAAATAATAAAGATTAAGTTCAACAAGGTTGTTCCTAAAAACGAATTATCAATTAGTACAGCTGGTTTAATAATTCCTAAAATAACCTCAATAGCGGTAACTATTAGAAGTATCCAAAATACTCTCCAAATCCACCATGTTCCTGTTTGCTCTGACATAATTTTATTTTTTGTGTTATTATACTAAATAGAAGAATGTAAATACGAATACCCAAACTAAATCGACAAAGTGCCAATATAGTCCTACTTTTTCGACCATTTCATAGTGCCCTCTTCTTTCGTATGTACCTTTGATTACGTTAATGAATATAACAATTAAGATGACCACCCCACTAAAGACGTGAAAACCGTGAAAACCAGTAATAAAGTAAAAGAAGTTTGCAAATAACTGATGCCCATATTCATTACGAACTAGATTAGCACCAAGTACTACTTCAGCATTGTTTAAGTAGGCCTGAGCTGCTGCATCACTTACTACAGATTTATCAGATAATCGAATTCCTAAATCAGGACGCTGAGCTAGTGCTTCTTTTACATCATCAATGGTAATGTTTACATCTTCAGCGTAAGAGTCTACTCCTACTAAATCGTAAATAGAATAAAAATGCGCATCTGCATCAACTACATGAACTATTTCATGATTTGGCAATTCGATACCGCCTTTGTCTCCGTGAATGAAATGCCCCCACTCCCAAGCCTGAGAGCCTAAAAAGGTAAATCCACCAATGATGGTTAGTAACATCCAAAGGGTTACCCCTTTTTTATCGTTTTTGTTTCCTGCATTTACCGCTAATACCATCGTTACTGAACTCATAATAAGAATGAATGTCATGAGTGCAACAAATAATAAAGGATGATCGCCGTGTAAGAATGGGAAGTGTGTAAAAACATCTTCTGCTACTGGCCATAAATGCGCATACTTAAAACGCATAAAACCATATGCAGCTAAAAATCCAGAGAAAGTAAGTGCATCGGAAACTAGGAAGAACCACATCATGAGCTTACCGTAGCTCGCAACAAATGGTTTCTCTCCACCAGACCATGCTTCTGTTTCATTTTTCGTAATGTCTGTCATTTTTTCTAGGTTTGAAAAGTTTTGCAATATTAATGATTATATAGTAAAAACAGGAATAAATAAAGCCATAAAAAGTCAAGAAAGTGCCAAAAAATAGCACAAAGTTCAACTCCTAGATAATTATTACTGCTATACGCTCCACGTGAAGCCTTGAAAGTAGTAAACGCTAAAGCTACTAATCCGCCTCCTATGTGAAATAAATGCATAAGTGTAATAACATATAAAAATGAACCTGAGGCATTACTACCTGGCCCTGTAAAGTATACACCATTGGTGTATAGCGCTTCCCAAGTTATGTATTGAGACAAGGCAAAAGCCAATCCTAAAATAATGGTATACTTAAAGCCTTTTTTAGCCTTTTCAAGATCATCATTTTTTATACTCTTCTTGGCCCAATTGATAGTAAAACTTGAAAGAATAATCAAGACAGTGCTTATGTAAAACCAAATAGGGAATTCAAATTCTAACCAATTGCCTTCCGCTTTTCGCACCACATAGGCACTGGTAAGACCGGCAAAGATCATTGCCATACTAATCATCGAAATCCACAATAACGGCTTAGCCGATTTCTTTTTTTGTTCTTCAAATGTTGTCATAATAGTTTATCAATAACATAAATTAATTGTAAAATAGGAAGGTAAAAGAATGAGGCAAACATTAATTTTTTGGCATCCTCATCTTTCAAGGTTTTAAAAAGGATAAGTGATTTTGTAAAAAACCATAGTCCAAGTAAAATAGCCAAAAGCATAGCTAAAATAGACATCTCTAAAGCTCCAGTAAAACTAAACACAGGTAACACTGATAATGGAATTAGGAAAAATGAATAAATCAGGGTTTTGGAAGCGGTATTTATGTCTTTACCTCCTGGCAACATTTTAAAGCCAGCTCTTGTATAATCATCATCACACACCCAAGCAATTGACCAAAAGTGTGGGAACTGCCAAATAAACTGAATGGCAAAAAGTATACCTGCCTCTATCGAAAAATTGTTCGTTACTGCAACCCATCCCAACATAAAAGGAATAGCGCCTGGAAAGGCTCCTACAAAAACCGAGAATGAGGTAGTTCGTTTTAAAGGCGTATATGCTAAAACGTATAGTAGTACCGATAAAGCACCAAAAAATCCGCAATAAAGGTTTATCATAAACAATAATAATACCCCTACTGTACCCATAGTTACCGATAGGAAAAATGCCTGATTAACTTTCATCCTGCTTTTTGGCAAAGGACGGTCGGACGTTCTTTTCATGAGCTTATCCAAGTCCTTTTCAATGATTTGGTTAAAGCCATTAGAAGATGCCACTACCAAAAAACCACCAACAATTAAATAAAGCAAGTCGATTGAACTAAATGACCCACCAGCAATAAAAAAGCCGGCAATAGCTGAAAAGACAACACTTGTTGTTAGTCTGATTTTTGAAAGCTGAAGAATGTCGTTTAGAGACATTTTATAAGTGATTGATTTATAGTTACTTACGAATTAATTGAAAGGTTTTTTTCCAAAGTGTAAATTTACCACTTTTTCTATTTTCAAAGCGCTCTAAAAAGAATAAATATGTTGTTATTTAGAAATGGTCTAAAAATCGTAGTAAATGTTCCTCAAGTCTGTTTTAATAGCAAAAAATAAGTATTGATTTTTAGACACAGAAGTTAAGTCTTCAGCAACTCTGTTGCTAACTCCGACTTCTACTTTTAAATTCGTAACAGGGTTAATCAAATAGCCTAATCTAACATCTACAAATTGAAAATCAGTGGTATTTCCTTGAGCTACCTCATTTCCATAATTCTGTCTATTGTCATTGTATGACAGTAGAATGTCACTTCCGTAGTTTCTCGAATCGCCATCAATTTCCCCGCCTTTTTTGGCTATAATCACTTTAAGGTCAGCGGTCCATCTGTTCTTTCGATACCTTAAAATATTAACATTCTCTAAAAAGCTTGCGCCAAACGGATGCGCTAAAGGTTGAGAATAATGTGTATAAGCTAAAATTGGGTTTTTGTGGCTAAAAGTAAATGGTCTTGCGGAATTTATTTCAGTTTGAAAACTTAAGTTCTCGTAACCAAATAAATCAAAACATTTGAATCCTATTTGTCCTCCAAATTTATTCGCCCAATAGCCGTTATTAGCCCTCAATTCAGCCAAGGTAAATTCATCTAAAACCAATTGACCGTATAAGTGCGAAAGGTTAGAAAGTTTATACTTAAAGCCTAAACCCATAATGGCATTTCCTTGTCTTGAATACGAAATAGAATATTCAACAGGCCTGTAAAAAATTATTGGATTCAGGTAATTTATGTTAAAGACATTGCCTAAGCTATCTTCTCCAATGAGTATGGTTTCAAATAAACTCAATGTTAATCGATTGCCAATATTTGCACTCAAATAATGCGTTGCATTAAATTTTTCTCGACTAATGTCATTGGGATCTGTAACCCAATCCAAATATTGTAAGCTTGAGAATAGATTGACGTATTTTATCTTCCAAACATTTGTAGTGAGTTTAAAATAAGGGTAATTGAAGGTGTTATCAGAAAGCAACATGGATCGGTAGCCATCGCCAAAAAAGTGTTTGCCATGACCTATCTCAAAGTTGAAGTATTTGTTAGCATCATAATTCACATAGGCTTGTGAAGCATAAAAGTCAATATCCGAATTCGCTTCAATAAGTCTTGCCATTCCTTGGCCAGGAACTACCCTATCGTTTGTCAAAACATAATCAAGAACATAGTCAGATACATTCATCTGATTTTCATAAAAAGATGTGTTAAATCGGACTTTATTGCCAATCCTTCCTTTTAGCTCTATCCCTCGAGTGTTAACATATCTGTTTTCGTTATCGGCTCCCAACTCTAGGTGCATCAGAGGATTAACATAAAATTCATAATCCTTTGCTTTTACAAAAAATAAATTCTCGTTCAGAAAATTATATAGATACGTTTTTTTAGTTTCTATTGGCGAAATAGAAGTGTAGTAGGTAGAATCGTTTACTGATAATTTATAGGGTTTGATAGACGTGTGCTCCGAAACGCCAATTGAATGAAAGTCTTTTTCAAAGTTGGCATAATATGTATGACTTAAAGGAGAATTGTATTGAGCAAATGACACCTTAAAGAAGAGCAGTAGTAGTGGAAAAAGTATTCTTTTCATTTCACAACAAAAGTAATTAAAAGATTAAGACAATAAACGTTTATAAGCAGCCGCAATTTCAGTCCATGAAAATGTGGTTTTCATCGTATCTACAGAGGCTTTAGAGTATTTTAGTATGGATTTTGAATCGTCAAAAAGTCCATTGATTTTATTCGCTAAATCATTAGCGTTTAAGGATTCGAAAAGTAAACCGTTTTTTTCATGCTCAACAACCTCTTCAAAAGGAGTTATTTTTGACGCTACAACAGGCAACCCATATGACATTGACATCAATAGCACTCCACTCTGAAAAATGATTTCATAAGGTAAAATCATAGCATCAGCAGCTTTGAAATAGAGCTCTCTTTTTGAATCAGAAATATAATTGAGATCCAATACTATTCTGTCGGCAATGTTAAGTTCATCAATACGCTGTTGGTATTTTTCAAAATTTTCTTTACCTGTTTCTCCGGCAATTATCAAATGAATTTTAGGCTTAAGAAAAGTCATGGCGTTTAACAAAATGTCAAGCCGCTTTGTGGGTTTCATCCGCCCAAAAAATAGAATGTAGAAAGTGTCAGTGTTTAATTTCAACTCATTCCTGGCAAAAGATTTTGAAATTTTATTATCAGGTAAATCGGTAAACCCACCATGTTTTATTATGCGAATTTTTGAATGAACCTTAGTAGAAATAAGTGGCAAAATGTTTCGTTTAGAATATTCGTTATGAACTACTATTTGATCAGACCAATGATTATAAATCAGTTTATGGTACAGCTTGTTGTCCTGATTCGTAAAAGATGACACATCGTGGGAAATGGTAATTATTTTTAAGCCAAACAACTTACACGTCAAATAGGTCAAAAACGCCATGTTGTGGGTAGAAAAAACATGAACGATAACTTGCTTTACCCCTTGTTTTCTACAATCCATACAAGACAAAATAATGCCTTTCAAAAAGTTCATGGTTTGGGAAAATGTGGAAGAAAAAAAAGTGCCGAAAAACACTTTAGCATGTACCGTTTTGGAGTCAAAATTAGAATATATAAAGGTTTGAACGTTTAAACTGTTCAAGGCTTGGCACAAGTATATATCGTAATGATTCATGCCGCTTTTAATTCCTACAGGATCTATAATTGCTAGTCTTTTTTCCATCTACTTAAATTAACGTCTAATAGGCCTTCTAATTTATTTATATCCTCCAAAAAGTATGCTCTAATTTTTGATTTTAAATTATCTGAAAAATTAGGCTTATTATTCTTTAGAAAGAACCTTTTTTTGGCTACGTCTAGATTCTTATTTGAAAGAAAAAACTTAACAAATTTCCGTATCCAATTGAACTTATACAGAAAAGAAATGAAGGGCGATGAGGGCGATAAAAAGGGGTTTTGAATGGTATAGCTAAAGTCTAACTTCTCAATCTCTAAAAAGTCTGTAAGGTCGTTCATTATCTGAGAAGTATCATTTTTGAAATCGGAATAAAAGATGATCTTTACTTTGTCCTTTCCAAATACGGATAAATAATTCGAAACTTGATCGTAGTACAACCCTAGTTCAATAAATTGCTGAAAAAACTGTGGATAGCTTTTGTTTTTTAAAAGGATATTTTCAATGCTTTCATTGCAAAAGCCCAATCTACAATCCATCAGGTAATGGGACAAAGCCCTTTGCACAGGATCTCTGAGCATGATTATTATTTTTGCATCCTTATTATAATCGTAAATTCTTTTTGGCACATCTCCATAAAAAAGATATGACACGCTAGCCTCGCCTAATATTTTTTTATTTTCTGTAAATAAACTGTGGTATTGTTCTGAGCTATTGACCGGTTTAGAATTATAATATAATGAGGCGACTTCTTTGGATGAAAAAAAGTTAGGCTCTTTAATGGAACTCATGCAAACATTCTCATGCTGACTTAAATAATAATGAAGAGAGGTTGTCCCTGCTTTTGGCGCTCCTACTATAAATGCATTTACCTTCATCACTACATTTTTAAGCCTCTAAAATATGAGGATTGTATTAATTTAAAAGTACTCCATTTTTTCTCGAAATTAGTACTAACAAAAAATCGAAGAGTCATGTAAAGCCACAATTGTAGGAGGTAAAAAAAGGTGAACCGCGACTTATTTTTTTTCAAAAAATAAACGTGATTCTTGCAATTTTGCTTGATGAAAAATTCGCTGTAATAATTTGACCCCTTGGAACTTCTTGATTTAGTTAGACTTCCAATTTTATGAAAGAACTCGACGTCAGGCAAATACCTTATTTCATGTCTATTATCTAATTTCAGTCTGTAGAAGAAGTCGGCATCATCAAAGTAAACAAAATATTTTTCGTCCATATAACCAATGTCTTCAAAGACTGTTTTATGAATCAACACACAACAGGACGGGGCGTAATCTACAACATCGTCATTGCTGTATTGATTAAGGTCAATTTCTCCTTGACCTCTGTGGTAATTCAATAAGGCTTTATTGCCATTATAAAAACCGCCCGCATACCAAATTTTATTTGATGGTGAAAAGTAATTCATCTTTGGAACCACTACACTTGAATTGTGTTTTGAGTGAGCGATTAATAATTTTGAAAGAAGCTTTGCCTCAAAGACGGTGTCATTATTCAGTAAAAGCACAAACTCACAACCGTTGTCAATTGCCAACTTTATGCCTTGATTATTTCCTGCTGCAATGCCAAGGTTTTGCTCATTTTCAATTATGATTTTATCAGAAAAATTCCAAGACTTTATCCGCTCAACTGATTTGTCAGATGAAGCGTTATCGATTAAAAATAGTAGGAAATTTTTATAATCTTGGCTTTGAATTGATTTGAAAAAATCGTCTAAGACATGTTCACTGTTATACGTAACGGTTACAATTCCTATTCTCATTTCATTAAGCCTTTTTTCTTCATTTCAATGATAGACTTATCGTAATTGTCAGATTTTACCTCTTGTTGCTTTACCCAATCAACAAAATTTCTAAGGCCAGTATCAAATGGCATTTTTGGGGTGAATCCTAAAACATTTTTTACTTTTTCAATATCCGCTTTGTTGTGACGAATGTCGCCAATTCTGTAATCGCCAGAAACATTTACCTCAACTTCAGAATTATATAGTTTTTTAAGACTGTTAGCCAAATACTCTACAGTAGTTGAAATTCCTGAACCAACGTTTAAGGCAATGCTTTTGTTAATCTTCTTTTGGATGGCCAAGACTGTTGCTTCTATGACATCATCAATGTAAACAAAATCTCTGCTCTCTTGTCCGTCTTCAAAAACGTTAATGTTGTTGTTGTTCAGTATACGAGTTGAAAAAATTGAAAGTATGCCAGTGTAAGGGTTTGTTAAGGATTGACCTGGGCCATATACGTTTTGATACCTGAGCGCAACTGCTGGTATGTTCAAGCTATCGCAACTGATTAATACCATTTGTTCTTGATTGCTTTTCGTTATAGCATAAATTGATTCGGGCTGTATTTTAGCGTCTTCATCTGTTGGCAGTAGCGCCAAAGGACTTCCACAGATATCGCATTTTATATCAAAAAGTCCATTATCTAAATCCCTTTTTCTTCTTTTTACTGGAAAGACTACACCGTCTTTTTCACAATGATATTTTCCTTCACCATAAATTGCTCTGGACGAAGCAACTATCACTTTTTTAACCTTATGCTCAGAGTTCGTCAAGACGTCCAACATTTTGGCTGTTCCGCCACAATTAACATCGACATATTTGTCTATTAGGTACATGGATTGCCCTGTCCCCGTTTCGGCAGCTAAGTGTACAATGGTGTCAATATCTTCAATAGCTTTTTGCCAATCAGAAGTAATTCTTACATCACCACGAATAAATTTGACACTATCTTTTATACTATTGTACAAAAAAGAGTGTTCAGTATTTTGACCATGAATCTGTTCAGAAAGAATATCGAGCACAGTCACTTTATACCCCAAATCTATCAAACGTAAACTTAGTCTTGAGCCTATAAACCCTGCACCTCCAGTAATTAGTATTCTTTCCATCTAAATTTATCAAAAAAATGTATCGCGCCAGACATAACAAAGATTAAGAAAAACGGCCTTAATAATAGCGGCTCTGACATCAAAGAAATGACTATAAATATAAAAAACCATAACCGTTTTTCCAAAATGAACTGCTGAGTATACATCAAGTAAAAAACAATTACAAAAAATGGAATCCCCGCTGCTGCTAGAAAAAATGTTACCGAATTCGTTGACCCTTTTTTTCTGTTTGTGAAATCTATCGCTTCCAGGTTTAAAGAATATGATGTTTTTTGTCGAGTACTTATGTATTGCTCATCATCTAAACCAACTCCAGTTATGGGATTGTCTGCAAGTATATATAATGGCTGCACTAAATCGAAAAACCTTGCTTGAAAAGAAACTTGTCCATCTCCTAAAATTTTATTCTGAACATTGGCTGCAGTAATAAAGTATGTAATGCCAATCACTCCTAAAATAAGTGTAGTTATGTAAATATTTTGCTTGAAAGCAGTAAAGAAGAATAAAACCAATTGAATAAACATCACCAATAGTCCGGTAGTAGAAAAAGTAGTGATAATTGAAAGTATACTTAACCAAAAAATAAAACCTCTTCTTTTATATATAAAGGCTTCTATAAATAGCAAAAGATTCATAAAAATCTGAAGTATTCCTGGCTCCCAAAATATACCTTGGTTTCGAGCCATTTCAAAAGAAGAGAACTTAATAAGGTGAGTTTCTCCCAAATAAAAAAAGATGTTATTAAATGTCAAACAGTTGTAACGCTCGTTAGCTATTTCAACCAAGCTGAGCTCTATGTAGGGATATATAAAAAAGTTGATTATACTATGAAACAAAACGAGTTTTAAAATAAATCTTAAATGCTTAACAAATTGACTTTTATTTTCTTCTCTGGAATAATATAAAGCGGCAAAAATCGAGCAAGTAAATATTAAAATATTTGCAAATAATTTTTGCGCAGACTGCTCTACTATTGCGAAGTAGTAATTAACCAACAGCAGTGATATAAACAGTACTGTTAGTTGAAAAAATCTAAATATTTCACCTTTGTATAAACCACGAATAAAAAAAAGTACAACAAATAAAAAGAAGGTGAAGAATAACAATTCTTTTCTAAAAAAAACAAAGCCGAGGCTTCCTGCAGAAATTAATAGCAGAAACATCGGGAACCATTTAAGGTTATATTTTTTTAAATCTATTTCCATCTGTTAAACCTCAATCCAACTGTTTGTAGCTTGATCAAACTTTTTAATGACTTTTGCTGGAGTGCCTACGGCCATCGAATAATCTGGTATATCTTTTGTGACAACTGAATTTGCACCAATAATGCATTGCTTTCCTATGTGTGAAGATATCACACAAACGTTTTCTCCTAACCACGTTCCTTCCCCTATTATAACCTCTTTTTTGAAACCAACTCCCTGATCTTTATAAGGTATATTGCCATTTTCAAAGTGGTGGTAATTATCTGCTAAATATACGTTATCACTTATCAAAACATTCTGTGAAATGTGTACGCCTTTAAGCGCAACGATATGAACGTTTCTTCCAATATATGTTTTTGATCCGATGGTCAATTTATCTAGATTAGAATTCTCCTTATTATTAATCGCTAGCAGCCACGAATTTGGTTTAATGTAAACTTCCGACTGAATTGTCATATACTTTGCGCCATTGATGCTAAATGGGGTACATATGGTGGATTTACTGCCCAACTTTTTAAATGAGCTTCGATAAAGCAATGTGAATACCTTATCGTAGATTTTTTTTATGAAATTATGAATTCTTTCCATCATTCAGCCAGTTGACATTGTGTAAAGGTAATACCTCTTTTAACTTATTTATATCATCTAAGAAAAAAGATTCCAATTTTAACCTAACATCATCATCGATTCCATTCTTTGATTTTGTTAAATTCTTTCGCATAACAATTTCCCTAATGAGTTTTGTTTTTTCCTTCCCAAACAAACTGTAAAAGGTATTTTTAAGAAACGATAGCCCTGAGACGTACCTCAAAAGACTGTTTACCCATCTCCTTTTGGGGACACCCGTGCTCTTCGTGTTCACCATGAAATTTGAGTGGGCAAAGGATGAGTCTATTTCTAAAAACTCATAGATATCTGAAAGCGTACCATTTATATCGTTAATGAAATTTTCAAAAAATACGACTTTAACACTTTTGAACTCCTTTTGATACGCCAGGACTTGATCTGAGTATAAACTTAGGTGTTTGTAATACCAAAAGGAATTAAACTTTTGGTCAATGCGTTGCTGTTCATTATTTAACGCATCATTGAAAGTCAAGTTTTCAAAAGTCGACAAATTATGTTGGTAATTTGAAAATGCTCTTTCAATAGGATTTCTAAGTAATATCAAAATTTTAGGTTCATGCTTTAGTGCCTTTAATTTCGGTATTACTTCATTATAATGAAATAAATATTGAGTGCTCGAATCGCATACGATTTTTTCAACTTTATCCTTGTACAAAGCGCAATAGGCTTTTTCATCAAGAATCGAACTACGAAGAAGATAGGGTTTAATAGGGTCTTTTTCCGAAACGGACAGAATAGATTCTTTGATGAAATAGCGGGGCTCCTTATTCGGAATACAAATATCTGGGTGCTGCTTCAAATAATGATAAAGTGAAGTGGTTCCAGATTTTGGAGCTCCAACAATAAATAAATTGGGAAAACTCATCATTTTATCCAAGGTATATAAATGGTATAAAAACCAAAATTTCTTTTAATATAAATTATCATTAATACGTTCCACAATATTCCTGAGGTAGCACTTGCTATTGCTGCACCACCAATGCCATGAGAAGGAATTAGAAAATAATTTAGAACTATGTTAACTACAGCCGCAAAGATAAGTATGTTTTGAAATACTTTTTGCTTGCCAACCATTTGAAGAAAAGTACCTACTGATCCAGAAATAGCACTTACCATTTTCCCAACAGAAAGTATAATTAGAGTAAAGGAAGCTATTTTAAATTCTTCTCCGAACATACTCAAAATAAACTCCGGAAAAAGAATTAATAAAGTAAGCACTGGCAGACTTATCCAGAATATTGTTTTAGTAGATTGTTGCACTATCTTTTTTAATGCGTCTAAATCTCCTGAAGAATAAATTTCGGAAAACTTTGGCGCTGCAATACTATTGATTGCCATCAGACCCATATAAGATAACATCGATAATTTCAAGGCAATATTATAAATCCCTACTTGGTCAGAACTGCTCATATTCGCTAACATGAATAAATCCACTTTGCCCATAATTATCATCATTGATTGGCCCAATAAGAGCGGAAAAGATGTCGTTAATAACTCATTTGTGCTCAGGGGCATCTCGTCATCAGAGTTCACAACAGAAACTTTTGACTTATGATTAAACCACAAGAAATATGACAACATGGTTAGTATGAATACACTAGAAACATAGGCATAAATTGGCAACATTTCTGAGGCCGTAAATACCGAGAATAGAACAAGAAAAAGGAAGACTCCAAAAGTGATTGCTACATTATTAAGAAATGAATAAGACACCATTTTTTTAAGCCCTCTAATTGCTTGGACATTCATGTAAAAGAGAACCAATGGAATAAACGAGAATGACACTATCACTAAATACTCTCGCTCAAGGTTCATGAATTCCGCAATTTCTACCGAGAAAAACACCAATAGCAAAGTGAAAAAGATAGCCGCAAAAGTGACTATAGCTACCGATTTGAAGTATAACTGATTTATCAAATTTACAGCGCCTTTTTGAGCGTACTTAGAAACGAATCTTACCAGTGATGTGTCTATTCCTAATCTAGAAACAATACTAAGTATTTCTACAACCAAAAGCGCCGTAACGTATTGGCCAAAAACATAGGCCCCATATTGATTGGTAATATATATGGCAAAGCCATACCCCACAATAAGACCAAGCATTTTTATTATCAAAGTGCTTGAAGCCCCTTTCAATAACTCAAATAAATGGATATCATCGTAAAGGTTGCTGAGATATGTTTTTAGTTTATTCAACTACTATTTATTTACTAATAATCAGAATCGCTTTCTAATCCTTTTAAAATTTTAAGCGCCGAGGATGTTCCAACACGTTTGACACCTAAATTAATCATCCGATCAAACTCTATTCTATTTCGAATACCACCAGAAGCTTTTACCGGTAAAGGTGATGAATTGTGTATCATGATTTTTATACCTTCTTCGGTGGCGCCACTAGAACTTCCGTCCTTGGTTTTAAAAAACCCAGTTGATGATTTAACGAATACTTTTTCTGTATTTTCCATTCCAAAATTTTGAATGACTGTCTCTTTTATAAGTGCACATAAGCTAGAAATTTCATCCATACTCAGCGCGGCTGATTCGATAATCCATTTGGTTATTTTGTCATTTTTAAGACATAAACTAGTGCATTTAATTATTTCGTCGGTGATTTCTGAAATGTTACCACGAATAAAAGCAGTATAATTTATGACAATATCAATTTCGTCAGCACCGAGGTTTATAGCCGATTCTATCTCGTCTAGTTTTTGTTCACATGAAGAATTACCTAAAGGGAAATCAATGACAGTACCTATCAATAATTTACTACTTCCATCTGATATCATTTTTTTGGCTAGAGTAATGTATGACTGTCTTATCATCACAAGCTTGAAGTCATAATCGATAGCTTCTTTTATGACAGCCACAACGTTGACTATATTTTCTTCTTCAGAAATTTGTTGTTGCTCGGATGTTTTTAAATAGGTAGAATCGAAAAATTCAGTAATAGAATCGGTCATAAATGCTCTGAATTAGTAAAAGATTATAAAAATACTTTATTTATAGGTAATAAAAAAGGCTTGCCAAATTTGACAAGCCTCTAAATAAGTTTTAACTAAAATTTAATTTAATCTAAAGCTAATTGGAACATTGTATTGAACCTTTACAGGTTTTCCTCTTTGCTTTCCTGGACTAAACTTGGGAAGACTTTTTACTACTCTCACTGCTTCAGCATCTAAGTATTTGTCTACTCCTCTTAAAATTTTAACATCGGTTACGGAGCCCGATTTATCAACTACAAAACTGACATACACTCTTCCAGTAATGTTATTTTCTTTTGCAATTGGCGGATACTTTGTTTTTCTACCTATGAACTGCATGATTTTGTTTTGAGTACAAGCTTCATCCGAGCAGCCTTCAAATCTAGGCATATCTTCTACAACCATAAAAACCTCATCCGTCGTTTCTTCCTCTTCCTCAATAACCTCTAAATCTTCATCGGATTCGGTATCTTCAATTTCGGTCTCCTCAATTTCTTCTTCGTTCTCAACAATTACTATTTCATCTGGCGGAGGCGGAGGCGGCGGTGGTGGTTTTTCTTCTCTAAAGGTATTCTCGATTTCTTCTTCGAAATCAGCCTCTAAAATTAAGTCGCCAAGAGAGGATACTACTTTTTCATAGGTCCTGTATTCGAAAGCACCAAGAACTATCAAAAGAGATACTGCCAAACCAATTTGCATAAACAGTCCTCTTTTTTTCTCTAAATCGACTTTAGGATTTTTCTTTGGGTCCATATCAATAAATGTTACACAACAAATTTAAACTTTTTTACCAGATTTGGTTGTGGTTAAAAAAGGAATTTTACGAAAAAGTACAAGCCCTATCAATATTCCACAACTATCAGCTAGCCAATCCATGACGTCCATGCTTCTATTCTCAAAAAAATATTCTTGAGAATATTCAAGAGCCAAACCATAAATGGCCAAAGCTATAATGATGTAACGGTAAAAGGACTGTTTATATTGCTTTTGTATAGCATGTGCTAACAAAATAAACGCCACCATAAACATAAAGGCATGAGCCAATTTGTCAAGATGAAGCCAGTCTAAGAAGTCGTATTTTGGAATTTCATTTCCAGGTACTGCATGTAAAAGTGCTATAACTATTAACCAAGATATAGCAAAAACAAAACGCATTAACTGATAAGATCCTTGTAATCGTCCGACGATAACAATTCATCGAGTTCAGAAGTGTCTGAAAGCTTTATGCGAATCATCCAGCCTTCGCCATAAGGGTCTGTATTTACTGTTTCTGGCGCGTCTTCTAATTCAGAATTAAACGACATTATCTCGCCTGAAAGTGGCATAAATAAATCTGATACAGTTTTAACGGCTTCTACTGTTCCGAAAACCTCTTCTTTAGCTATAGTATCGCCTTCCGTTTCAATTTCAACAAAAACTATATCGCCTAATTCACCTTGAGCGAAATCAGTAATACCTACTACTGCTTCATCACCCTCAATTCTAACCCACTCGTGGTCTTTAGTATATTTTAATTCAGCTGGAATATTCATTTTTATAAAAAATTTAATTTGTGCAAAAATACAACAAATGTTGTATTATTTTTCTATTGAGCTAATGTAAATCTCACACTAAATCCACCATTTGTAACGGCAGATGGGAAACTGTTAGAAACGTATGGGTTTGTCATTACTTTATCGAAAAATAAACGAAGATTTAATCGACTACTTACTACATAATCGGCAGTAAACTTCATCGACAAAACACTATTTCCTCCGGTTATTTCCTCTAAGTTTTCTTCAAGTTTTCTAATCACAACTTTATTGGATCGAATTGAGAAGTCCAATTTCAAGTCTAGGTCTGAACTGATTTTTTTGACTCTACCGGCCGCTTTCACATTGAATGCTAATTCTTTAATTCTGTAACCTGTTCCAATGATTAATTCATTTGATGCCCGTTCGGTTAGCTGATTATTACTCAATCCTAGGCTTAATGTTCGTTCCTTTTTAAGTTCGAAACGAGCCGATAAACTGTTTTTGAAAGTCATATCCACCTTTATCAAAGGATTTAAACTCTCTCTCAATGTTACTTGATCAATTTCGTATTTATCAAAATAATTGAGTGTGGCTTCGTTAACTAAGCTTGGCCAACCTTCAAAACCTTCCTCGTAATCTAAACTTGTAACAAAACTTCCAACACTATATGTAGATTGATAAGAGTGGCTAAGAATTATATTATTAAGGCGTTTTTTAATCCATGCCACATTTCTTAGTCCATCAAAGTTTATTCTCCAATTTGGCAATGGTATATCAGGGAAACTGTTTAGACCTATAGTTGAGGGGTTTTTACCGGCATATGCTGCTAAAAATGCAGGAATTAGAACATCTTGCGATGTGCTTTGATATCCCAATGGAAAGCCCGTACTGTCAACAATTGAGTTGTCATAAGGATTCTCTAAAGCTAGTCTATTAGCAATTGTTAGTCTATTATTTCTAAAGTCTTGAAAGGTTTGGTTGGAATGGTTTTTTGCGTCACGAATAAAAGCGGTGTTCCAACTTATGAACGATATGCTATGGCTGCCATTTTCAATTGAGTTAAACGATTGATAATCATTTGTAAAATCGTCAAATCTAAATATTTCTTGGGTGTTGTTTGTTTTTGTTCTGTTGGCTGTTAATTCAATTCTAAAACCTTTCACTGGCTCAAGCGTCCCTCGTAGATTGACCGTTTCACTATTGGTCAGTTTAAAGAATTGGTTTAGATCGGTCCTATTTGATAACCACCCTCCTTGCGCGCTTAACTCTCTAATATCTATGCTCTGACTTCCCAAAGCAAATGGTATTCCAGGTGCCATAGCATCCCAATCTTGACCGAAGAAATGAGGTTTTTTTGTGAACCCTGGCATTACTATTCCTTGATTTTGTCGGTACGAAATTGAAACATTTCTTACTAAAAGTGTTGTTCTCAAAAGTGCATTAATAACGTCTTTAATGGATGTTTTGACAGTATCTTGAGCCTGATTTGGCAACTGTATCACATTTCTAGAAGAGCTTCTTACAGGTCTATTTTGATTTGAAGAATTTAACTTTTTTAGAAAAGGTACTTTGTTGTACAACTGAGTAAAGTTAAAGGTTGTGTTAATTTGTTTGTTGTTGCTGTTTTGAATTGTATTCCCCAGACTTTGAATACTCAATGGAGCCGATAACCAATCGTAATTGGCAGTATATTTTGTATTCATGTTTATCCACGAAGTCAAAGGAAACTTAGACAACGGCACATTATAAGAGGCATTAATCGAATGGTGATATAATGTCGGTCGACCAAAGTTGATAATATTATTCCAAATTGAATCTCTTTTAACAGAGTAGTTTGGGTCTGACTTTACTAATTCGCCAATAGGTTCATCTATACTGGCTGTATTTCTAACCTTAAATTCTGTTTTCAAGGTACGCGTTAGATCATACTTAATGCTGTAATTTCTATTCCATACAAAGGCCTTGTTATAAAAAGGAGATAAAATAAAGTCTGGATTGTTTAAATTTCTAAACTGTGTTTTATTATAATACCTGTCTAAATCGGTTTGAAAAGTTATGGACTTAGGCAAGGTATAGAAATTGAAATCTCTAATTAGAGAAAAGTATTTGTTTTTAAAGAGTTTTACTTTTTGAAAAGGCTTGATATTCTTTGGTTGTGCAGAATAACTGTAATTCAATGCCATTTTTGAAGTGACAGTTGTACGTTCTTTAAGGTTTGAATTTCTAGAAAAGGTTTCATTTCTTGAATAGGTAGTTGAAAAATTTTCTAGATCATAAATCCTACTTTTAGATGATTTTGAATTGGATTTATTCTTTCTGACATTCGTAAAGTTTATAGACTTACGCTTTGTTAAATCTTGCGCAATTTCTTTCAGCTCATCTTTTTCCTCTTTTGTTTGTAACTCATCCAATGATGCTTTTAAGGTAATATCTGGATCAAGCGGATTGTATTGAGGATTTTGTATAGATTCAGAAACACCTATATACATTGGTACTTTGACATTGGCTTTCTGACCAAAGAAATTACCTAGCGCAAAAGAGGATGAAAAATCATATTGATAGGCATCGTACTTTTGGCGCGCTGTAAGGCTTTGATCAATGGTACCAAAACCGATTGTACTCATGCTTCCAGTAAGATTTACATTTGCGAAGTCAGCTAATCGCGCATTAATTCTTCCATTTGCGGCGTATCCACCTCTTTCGTCAAAGTCCGTTAGTCTTAATTCGTTTACCCAAACTTCACCGCATTTTGTTGAGCCATCATCAAAACTGGTCGAGTTAGGCTGACCTTTCTTTGGATTTCGAATACCTAACATAATAGTTTTAACTTTACTAAGGTTTGGATTACCAACCACCGTTATTCGCGAGCCGATTCTTGAATAGGGGTCAGTAGTACTCGGGTGATTTCCATCCCTAACGGCTTTGTTACGTTCTTTTTTGGCGTCGAGCAGTTCTTCAAAAGCAATGTTTAACTCATTTGCTGTTGGCCAAATTAAATCATCGTCTAGCTTTGATACTCCCCATGGCGTTACTTTTAACGGAATTTCATACTCATAAAAATTATCGTTAAAATCAGTCCCTAATCGAATGAATAGTGATAATTCATCATCGGCTAAATCCGATTCATTTTCGCCAGATGCTTCGGCATGGACGTACATTTTTAAACGCTTATAGGTTCTGAAGTCGTTGTTAAATGTTTTATAAGCAGCTCTTGAGTCGCCATCTTCTAAATCACAGACTTTTAATACTAAAGATTGCTCATTCTGTCTTCTCACATAGGTAGTTGTGTTGTCGACTTCTTGCTCAATTCCAGGAGGTAAAACATAAGGAATTGGAACTTTTTCCCCGTTCTCTTCAATATTTACCACTGATACGTCAAAAGAGGTGTTGGAAACATTATCGTTTGGCACGTATTCTCCTTCGGTTTTAAGATCAAAATTATAGCGTCTCCATTCTCCACGCACTAGTTCTAAAGTTGCAAATCGCAACATTACAGGCTCTTCAAAATCTTTCAATAACATTCTAATAAATCGGATAGATTTGAAATCTCTTATTGAGCCTACTATTTTATCTGCTTGTTGGACTGGAACTTTGAATTGATACCACTTAATTACCCTATTTCCATTTGGAGTTTTTGCAATAGATTCTTGAATATCCGTGATATAGCTTTCGCCAACTTGCATGTTGGGATATATAGGTATATTGTAATGGTAATAACTTTCCGATTCGTTTAGGGTATTATCAAAGTTTATGTCTTCTGTGTTTGGAATTGTAGTAGACATGGTTGGTATTGCCTCAGCAATTGCAGAGTTTCCATCAATTCCAGAATAATATTTATATCGGTTAATGATGGAAGTGCTTTGATCGTCTAAATCGTCGCCAAGAAAATAGTTGTAATTATCCGATGACGGATCTTCAACAGCTAAACTATAGGCTTGACTGTTTGTTCCATAAACATCTCCAATTTTTTGAATATATGCTGTGTCAAAAAACGTTCTTTCATCTATATCTCTTAGACCATCGAGACCTACATCCTGAAATTCTCTTGATTCAGCATCAACATCAAAGGAATTGGTCAAGGCAAAAGTAGTAGGCATTCTTCCCCATACACTACTGGTGTCATCTACGTTTACTAATTCTTGCGAAGAAGGTAAGCCGTTTTCAAAACTTTTAAAACCATCTCTTAATACATCTTCAGAAACGTTTCCTAAGTTCAACATTAATGTACCGCCATTCTGATTGTCTGAATCATCGTTAAAAGGATCCATCAACCAAAACTCAACAAACTCAATGTTTTGCGTTTCAAAGTCAGTAGTTTCTAATTTTCTCATTATCCCTGCCCAACGTTGTTCTGGATTTAATAAGAGTCCTGAAGTTGTAATATTTTGAGAATCAAAATTGTACGGCCCTCTTTCTTCAGGGCTAAAATATAGGTTTAGTACCGGTAAGTTTGAAACTTGAGTGGCATACTGCGGATCTTTATTCGGAAAAACTTCCTTTTCCAACACCTCTCTTACATTGTGGTTTGACAACTGGTTATCGTCGTTAGCAATGTGAGCTGGTGTTGTGCTAGAGTTTCTGTAAAAAGTTGGGTCAATATTGTACCAAGATAATAACGCCCTGTTGACTCCAGTATTTAAGTTACCTAATCGCGGTGCTTGATTTTCAAGGGTTGATTCTGGAAAAATATTGGGATCGTTTGGTAAACTCGCTAGAAACCATGCCCCAGGATTTTTAATATCAATGCCAGTACTACTCGCTTCAAAATCGTCAATATATGCAGTCCCCGACTCTCCAATCGCTCTTTGGTGACCAGGTATCAGTTGGGCAAATTCGCCTTGAGCAGTAATCGTTGATTTTTCTTTTGTTTCAAGTATTGGCAAGAAGTCAACAATTTTTGTCAAAAGACTTGACTCTCTTCTAAATGTTCCGTCTAAACCCCAAATAGTATTAGAAATGGGCTCATCTCCGGTATTTACTTTCTTAGAATAGGGTTTTTCAGTAAGGTTCAAAATCGTACCTCCTAGCATAAAGTCGTCCGAAATTCTGTAATCGACATGAGTTCCCACTAACGTTTTTTGCTGAAGACCAAGTGACTGGCTTTCAACTGCTATTCGAATTGGTGTGCCAGAGAGTAAAATTCCTTCATTGATAATGTTGACTTTACCCATGGAATAATTGACGTTAAAGTCTTTCCCTTCTTCAAGTCGAAGACCACCGGCGGTAACAACCACTGACCCTTCCTCAATAGAAAATACTCCTAAATAAATTTCTGCGCCAGATTCTGACTGATAGCTTCCTTTTAGCCTAAATTTATTGTACTCAGGAAACTGTTGTGCAATAGTTAAAGTCGAATCGTATAATTCGTCATAAACGTATTGATTTGCAATATCGTTGTTGTTAAACTTACTTCTTAAATCATCTCCAAAAGGTTCGAGAATTGGAAAGATTATTTTTCCGTTAGAAGTCAAAATTGTAGTGCCTGGTAGAAAGTCAAAAATACCATCTGCGCGACGTTCTTGCTGCACATCCAATTGGTCTAAAGAAAGTAAATTTATTAATGGCTTATTTTCTAGTCCTTCCTCTGGAATATAGTTTGTGATGGTCCCATTGTCTCGCGTGTTTTCAAATACAACATCTAAATAAAATTCTTTTGCACTAATGTTGTATGCGCCTAAGGAATAGATATTTTTCATCATCAAATCCCAGTTAGGAAGTTGGGGCGAAAAACTCAAATTTTTCAATAGCTTAACGTATAATGAACTTGGCGCTGATGGACCGTTGGAACTAAACTCACCAACTTGATAAAGCTCATCGCCAACGGTATATTGATACGCCACTGCAAGCACCTCATCGGGACCAATAACACTATTCAATGAAATGTAACCGAGTTGTGGATGAAAGGTATATTCGGTTGGTGATAATAAACGGGCTCTTTCTAATTTTTCATAATCTTGTGAGCCTAAGAAATTAGGGTAATTAGATGAATTAAAAATACTGTTTACCTGGTTAATATTTCTTAAATTAATACCTTCAGATAGCATTTGCTGGTACAGTGTGTTATTATCATTGTCTGGAAATGATTGGTCAGCATTGTCGGAAAATAAGGTGGTATTATACATGTCGGGTTCAGACTCACCCAAGTCAAGAAAAGCAAGTAAGTTTCTGTTGTTTTCAACTGTACCTGTTTTATTGGTTACCCAAACTTCAATCTTTGTGATATTAACTGAGGAACTAATAAATGGCAAGTTAGCCATGGCCTCATTATATTTTGATTTAAAATAATGAGATAAGAAAAAGTGCTTATTAGCTTCGTATTGGTCGGCATAAATATCAAATTCTGTGGTTTGAGCACCGCCTTCAACATCTATTACTTTTGAATTGCTTTTTTGTTGTGAAATAATGGTTGTAACCGTCGCTCGTCCGAATTGCAACTGTGTTTTTAATCCTAATAGACTTTGACTTCCAGAAATTAGAGTTCCATTAAGCGGAAGCCCTACATTTCCTATTTCTATTTTTTTAATTATTTCATCTTCTTCACCCTCGTATTCGAGCTTAATTTTATTATCAAAATCAAAAATAGCTTCAGTATTGTAATTGGTATTCAATTGGAGTTTGTCGCCAATTTTACCTATCACATTCATTTGAATTTTCTGTTTGAAATCAAAACTGGTATTGCTTTGCCTATCAAGAGGAATGGCATTGTTTTCGGTCTTGTTGTGTTTTACAGAAAAAATAAGTTCTGCCGAACCCTGCGGACGAATATCAACCGTACTATTTCCAAATATTTTATCAAAGATTTCACCTCCAATGTCGATGCTTAGTGGTCCTTTATTTTGGTTTTGCCCGTTTAATTTTGGACTTGCTGTTTTCTCTTTCCAATAGTCGGAAATAGATTTACTGATGTTATAATCGTTATACTC